>Ga0099791_10000100_pt1 | contig 27932 bp, 23 predicted proteins | sample Rivendell_Oct201_7_FD_77318 | JGI IMG/M metagenome (GOLD analysis project Ga0099791, IMG submission 77318) | Vadose zone soil and rhizosphere microbial communities from the Eel River Critical Zone Observatory, Northern California to study diel... | ecosystem: Environmental > Terrestrial > Soil... | reverse complement strand
GAACGATGCCGAAGTCCATGGCCCGGGATGGCGTCGACGGGCTACTTGTCGAGCCAGACCTCCTGCATGCGCCCGTAGTTGTAGAGCGCGTTGTGGGGCACCAGGTTCTTCACGTACGGATACCGGGCGAAGTATTCCTTGCGCCAGCCCAGCATGGGCCGGGCGACCTCGGCCTCGAGCGTGCGCTGGATGTCGGCGACCATCTTGAGGCGCTTCGTGCGGTCCAGCTCCTGCGACTGCGCCTCGATCTGCCGGTCCATCGCCTCGTTGCAGTAGTCGGTGTAGTTGCGCGACGATCCGCACTTGTAGTTCTCGACCAGGTACGCGTCCGGGTCGTCGAAGCCGCCCGCGGTCAGGTTGGCCGCGATCTGGAACTCGCGCCGGGCCAGGGCCGGGAACCACGCCGAGGTGTCGAGCTGCTTGATGGTGGCCTCGACGCCCACCAGCCGGAGCTGGTCCACCGCGTAGGAGGCCAGGTCCACGTAGATCGGCGAGGTGCGGGTGAGCATCTCGAGCCGCAGTGGCTTGCCCGGCCCGTAGCCCGCCTCCGCGAGGAGTTTCTTGGCCTCCGCCTTGTCGCGCGCCGGATCGCGATAGCCGGCAAGGGTCCGGAGATCCGCCTCGGCCAGGCCCCAGAAGCCCATCGGCCGGGGCATGAGCGCGGCCCCGATGACCGCCCCGTCCTGCCGCACGCTCTTGACGTACGAGCGCCGGTCGAGCGCGAGGTTCACCGCCTTCCGGACCAGCGGGTTGTCGAAGGGCGCGCGCTTGTGGTTGATCAGCACGTTGTCGCTGCCGTTCTGTCCGATCTCGGTGATGGCGAGCGCCGGGGTGACGCTCTTGGCGGTGTCGGCCATCGTCTTCGTCATCTCGAGCGGCACGAAGGCGTCGAGCCGCCCGGCCTGCAGCGCGGCCAGGCGAGTGCCCCGCTCGCGGATGATGGTGTAGCGGATGCCGTCGAGATAGGGCCGGTCGGGCACGAAGTAGTCGGGGTTGCGCTCGAGCTCGACCAGCTGACCTCTCAACCACTCGCGCTGTCGAAAAGGCCCGGTGCCCACGCACTTCTGGCGCAGCTCGTTCAGCGGGACGTGGGCGGGCAGGACCGGCGAGTAGCCGGAGGCCAGCATGAGGAGCAGCGACGGCTGGGGGCGCTTCAGGTGGAACACCACCGTGTAGGGCTCGGGCGCCTCGATCGACGCGATGTTGGTCCACCACTCCTTTCGCGCGCTGAGCCGGAAGCGCGCGGTGGTCTCCGGCGCCTCGCGGGCCACGTCGAAGGTGTACTTCACGTCGGCGGAGGTGAACGGCTTGCCGTCGTGCCACTTCACGTTCTTGCGAAGGAAGAACACCAGGTTCCGGTAGTTGTCCTGCCACGACCAGCGCTCGGCCAGCTCCGGGATCACGGTGTCCACGCTCTCCTGGCCCTTGAGCGGGTCGAAGAAGACCAGGTTCGAGTAGCACGGCGACATCGGCCACGTGTTCGAGACGGTGGCCGACTCGTGGATGATGAGGCCCGGCGGATCCTCGATCAGCACGGTGTTGAGGACGCCGCCGCGCTTGGGCTTGGCGCCCTGGGCCCCGGCCGGCGCCCATGCCCAGGCCACCGTGGCCACGAGAACGGCGAGCCCGAGGGCGGCGGAGCGGAGCGGCAGTCTCGGCATGTTCAGTACATCACGAGGCCACCGGTGACGTTGATGGCCTGGCCGGTCATGTACGACGACTTGCTCGAGGCGAGGAAGCCCACCACGTTGGCCACGTCCTCCGCCTTCTCGATGCGCCCGAGCGGGATCTGCTCCACGCGCTGCTTGAGGTACTCGCCGGGCTTGAGGCCCATCAACCCTTCGCCCGCCTCGCGGTCCACCTGGAAGATCATGTCGGTCTCCACGATGCCCGGGCAGACGCAGTTGGCCCGGATGCCGTCGGCGGCGTGGGCCAGGGCCAGGCTGCGGGTCATGCTGATCACCGCGGCCTTGGTGATGCCGTAGACCAGCGAGGTCTTGAGCCCCATCTTCCCCGCCATCGAGGCCAGGCTGATGATGTTGCCGCGCCGGGCCTTCACCATGTGGCGCAGCACCGCCTGGCTCGCGAAGAACACGCCCTTGGCGTTGACCGCGAGCAGCCGGTCCCAGTCCGCCTCGGTCACATCCGCGGTGTGGGCCGACTTGTGGATGCCCGCGTTGTTCACCAGGAGGTCGATGCGCCCCCACTCGGCCACCGTGCGGTCGGCCATCGCCTGCAGGTCGGCCAGGCGGGTGACGTCGGTCTGGAGCGCCATCGCCCGGCGCCCGCGCTTGCGCACCTCCTCGGCGGTGCGCTCGCCGGTGGCCCGGTCCACCTCCGCCACCACCACGTCGGCGCCCATCCCGGCCAGCTCCAGCGCGATGGCTCGGCCGATGTTGCGCCCGGCGCCGGTGACGATCGCGGTCTGCCCTTGAAGCTCCATTTAGATCGCCTCCATCTCAGCAGCAGCCGCCCGCGATGGACGCCTTGCTCCGCTGGATCAGCTCGAGGCGGACGTCGTCCGGGGCCTGGACGAAGCAGATGCGCGGGCCGCCCGGGATCTCGATCGGTCCTTCCAGGAGCTTCGCGCCCAGCCCCTCGAGCCGCTTGATGTCGGCCTCGAGGTTCTCCGAGTCGAAGCCGAAGTGCTCGAGGCCGTGATGCGCCCGGGCGTCGCCCGCGCCGAGCTTCTCGTTGGTGCGGGCGCCCGAGATGTTCACCGGGGTGCCGTCCTCGCTCTGGCAGCGGACGAAGCGGTCGCCGAACACGCGCGTCTCGTCGGAGACGATCTTGAACGCGAAGGCCTTCACGTACCAGTCGGCGGTCTTGCGCGGGTCGGAGGCCTTCAGGTGGATGTGGTTGATCCGGTAAGGCATGGCGGTGTCCTTTCGGCTGAGGTATCGTCGAGGCCGCGCCCGCGGCGCGGCTAGAGAATAGTAGGACCCGACCGCCGGTTCAAGGACCGGCGCGGCCCGGAGGCCAACACTCATGGATATCGGCTGCCACCTTCCCAACCAGGGCCCCCTCGCCAACGGCGAGTCGCTCGTGCGCTTCGCGCGCGCGGCCGAGGCGCGCGACGTCGCCTCGCTCTGGGTGAGCGATCACGTCATCTTCCCGCGCTCCGCGACCGGGAGCTACCCGGGCGGGCGCTTCCCGCATCCGCCCGACAAGCCATACCTCGAGCCGGTGACGGTGCTGGCCGCCGCTGCGGTCTGCACGACCCGGGCCCGGCTCGGCGCCTCCGTGTTCATCCTGGGCCACCGGCATCCGGTGGTCATGGCCAAGATGCTGACCAGCATCGACGCGCTCTCCCACGGCCGGCTCATCTGCGGCGTCGGAGTCGGCTGGTGGAAGGAGGAGCTCGAGATCCTGGGTGTGCCCTTCCACGCCCGCGGCCGCCACGGCGACGAGATCCTGCGCGCGTTCAAGGCCCTCTGGACCGAGGAGAACCCGCGCCTCGACGGCGAATTCTTCCGCTTCCAGGAGCTCGGCTTCGCCCCCAAACCGGTGCAGAAGCCGCATCCGCCGATCTGGGTGGGCGGCGACAGCCCGGGCGCGTTCCGGCGGGTGGTGACGCTCGGCGACGGCTGGCACGCGACCTCCAAGGACCCCGATCAGCTCCGCGAAGGGCTCGGCCGCCTGCGCGCGGTCGCGGACCAGCACCGGCGCGACATGAAGACGATCGACATCTCGGTGCGCTACAGCCTGAGCGACGGGATGCTGGGGAAGGGCGCCCAGATGGTGATCGATCAGCTCGGGGAGTACAAGCGCATCGGCCTGAGCCACGTCCTGATCGACTTCCGCCGCGACGACCTCGCCAAGATGCTCGAGCTGCTCGACCTGGTCACCGCCACCATCCGCCCCGCGGTGACGTAGCGTCTACTGTCGGCGGCGGAGCATCTGCTGGAGGCTCTGGCGGGTGAGGCCGAGCTGCTCGGCGGCGCGGGTCTTCGAGCCGCACTCGCGCAGGGCGTCCTCGATCATCCGGCGCTTGAGGGCTTCCACCGCCTCGTTGAGCGTGCGCACCGACGGGGTGGCGCCCGCGCCGGCCGCGATGCGCTCCGAGAGGTGGGCGGGGCCGAGCGGCCGACCGTCGTCGGCCAGCGCCAGCGCGCGCTCGATCTCGTTCTCCAGCTCGCGCACGTTGCCCGGCCAGGGGTACCCGCGCAGCAGGCTCAGGGCCTCCGCTCCCACCGCGGGCACCGCGCGCCGCGCCCGCCGGCAGGCCTGGCGCAGGAAGTGTTCGGCGAGGGTCGGAATGTCCTCGGCCCGCTCGCGGAGGGGCGGGAGGCGGACCGGGAAGACGCTCAGGCGATAGTAGAGATCGCGGCGGAACCGGCCGGCGGCCACGTCGGCCTCGAGATCGGCGTTGGTGGCCGCGATCAGCCGCACGTCCACCCGACGCGTCCCCGAGCCGCCGACCCGCCGCACCTCCCCCTCCTGCAGCACGCGCAGCAGGCGCAGCTGCATCGCGGGCGAGGTCTCGCCGACCTCGTCCAGGAAGATCGTGCCCCCGTCGGCCTCCTCGAAGAGGCCCTTGCGCTCGCCGACCGCCCCGGTGAAGGCGCCGCGGGCGTGGCCGAACAGCTCCGACTCGAGCAGCGTGTCGGGCAGCGCCCCGCAGCTCTGGGCCACGAACGGGCGGGTGCGGCGGGATCCGTTGGCGTGGATGAGGTGGGCGAACAGCTCCTTGCCGGTGCCGGTCTCGCCGAGCAGCAGCACGCTCGTGTCGCCGTCGAGGACCTTGCGCGCCAGCTCGACCGCGCGGCGCAGCCCGGTCTCGGCGCCGACCAGCTTGTCGAACGAGGCCGGCTTCTCGCGGCCGGCGGCGGCCTCGCGCCGAAGCGCGTTGTAGGCCAGCTCGAGCTCGTCGCGCAGCCGGGCGTTCTCGCGGGCCAGCCGCCACCGCTCCGCGGCGCGCCGCACCACCACCAGCAGCTCGTTCGGATCCCAGGGCTTGGGGACGAAGTGGTAGATCCGGCCGGTGTTGATCGCCTCCATCAGGCTGTCGACGTCGGTGTACGCGGTCAGCACGATCCGGACCGCGTCCGGCGTCCGCTCCTGGCAGCGTCGCAGCAGCTCGACCCCGGTCATGCCGGGCATGCGGTGGTCGGTCACGATCACCGCCACGTCCGGCTCCGCGGCGAGTCGCTCGAGGGCCTCCTCGCCATGGCCGGCGCGGAGCACGCGGAACTCGGCGGCGAGGATCGCCTCGAGCGCGTCGAGCACTCGCGGCTCGTCGTCCACGATCAGGATCGTGGTCTCGTCCGCCGCGCTTCCGGACGCCGGTGCTGTCACGTCGAGGCCGGGACCGCGACCGCCGGCTCCCGGAGGGAGCAGATCTCGTACAGCATCTGGCGCTGGCGGATGCCCTTGAGGTGCGGCCGGCCGAGCTCGCGGGCGTCGACGAGATGATTCACCTGGTGGAAGGTCTCCTCGCCCACGATGATATGCGCGTCGAAGAGGCGTGTCATCCGCTGCATTCGCGACGCCGCGATCATCGCGCGGCCCACCACGATGAGCTCGCGCCGACGGTCCGAGCCGATCGTCCCCGCCAGCACCCGACCGGAGCTGATGCCGATCCCGATGTCGAAGGTGGGCCGCCCGTCGGCGGTCCAGCGCGCGGCCAGTCGGCCCACCGCCTCGACCATGTCGGTGGCGGCCCGCACCGCCCGCAGCGCGACGTCGGCCCCCGGCTCCGGGACGCCGAAGAGGGCGACGATCTCGTCGCCGACCAGCTGCTCCACCGTGCCCTGGTGACGGAAGATCACGTCGATCATCTCGGTGAAGTACTCGTTCAGGAGCTGGATCACCACCGGGGCGGTCGTCGACTCGATGAGGCGGGTGAAACCGCGGATGTCCGCGAAGAGCACGGTGGCCTCGCGCCAGTCGCCCGGCAGCTCCAGGATGCCGGGATTGGCCACCGCGAGGTCGACCAGCCGGGGCGACACGTAGCGCTGGAGCTGCGAGCGCACCGACGCCTCCCGGATCAGATCGTCCTGGGCGTCGCGCAGGTGGGTGACCGCCTGCTCCAGCTCGGCATTCTTGGCCGCGAGATTCCCCAGCAGCGTCTCGCGCTCCCGGCACAGCCGGTGATGTTCGACCGCCCGGCCCACCACGTGACGGAGCTCGTTCGGATCCCATGGCTTCAGCAGGAAGTGGTAGACCCCGGCCGCGTTGATGGAGTCCATCAGGGCTTCGGTGTCGGTGAAGGCGGTGAGGAGGATGCGGACCGTGTCGGGCGCCACGTCACGGCTCCGGGTCAGGAGCTCGGTGCCGGTCAGCCCGGCCATCCGCTGGTCGCTCACCACGACGGCCACGTCCTCCTCGCGGAGGTGACGGAGGGCGATCTCCGGGCGCTCCGCCCGAAGGATGCGGTGCTCCATCGCGAGGAGCGCCTTGAGCGCGTCGAGGACGCGCGGCTCGTCGTCGACCAGGAGGACGGTGGCGGGCGTCATTCGGCGATTTGCGGGGCGGCGGCCGGCGTCGCCTCGGCGGGCTTGCCGGCCCGGGCGACCGGCAGCCGCAGGGTGAACACCGCTCCGCCGTCCGCCGGGCTCTCGGCCCGGATCTCGCCGCCGTGCTTCGTGACGATCTCGTAGCTGATCGAGAGGCCGAGCCCGGTGCCCTCGCCGACCGGCTTGGTGGTGAAGAACGGATCGAAGACGCGACGGAGCACGTCGGGCGGGATGCCGAGGCCGGTGTCGGCGATGGCGATCTCCGCCATCGGCCCCACCCGGCGGGTCTCGATCGTGATCGTGCCGGGTCCCGGGATCGCCTGGGCCGCGTTGGCGAGCACGTTCAGGAAGACCTGGTCGATCTGGGACCGGACGCACTCCACCGGGCCGAGCGATCCGTACTTCCGGATCACGGTGACCCGATCCTTCAGCAGGTGGTTCAGGAGGGTCAGGCTCGAATCGAGCTCCTCGTGCAGGTCGACCGCCTGCCACACGTCATCGGGGGTCCGGGTGAAGACCCGCAGGTCGCCGACGATCTTGCGGGTCCGATCGGCGCCCTCGCGGATGCCGGAGATCATCGAATCGAGGTACCTGAGCGCGTAGTCGACCTGGAGCTCCCGCCGGCGCGCGTCGACGCGGGACCGGTCTGCCTCGGGCAGCGAGGCCTCCTGGTAGGTCGCGAGCATCGCCCGCAGGCGCTGGACGAAGTCGGCCAGCGTCGCCACGTTGGAGGAGATGAAGCCGATGGGATTGTTGAGCTCGTGGGCCACGCCGGCCACGAGCTGGCCGACCGAGGCCATCTTCTCGCGCTGGATGAGCTGGAGCTGCGTGGTCTGGAGGTCGCGGTAGGCGGTCCGGAGCTCCTCGTTGGCGGCCCGGAGCTGCTCGGTGCGGACGCGCACCTTGTCCTCGAGGCTCCGGGAGAGATCCTCGATGGTCTGGAAGCTCGCGGCCCGGTCGATCGCGAGGGCCACGTGGCTGGCCACCGCGGTGAGCAGGTCCACGTCGCCCTGGTCGAAGCGCCCCGCCTCCGTCGCGGTGACCGCGAGGACTCCGAGCACCTGCTCGCGCACGCGGAGCGGCGCCGCCACGAGGCTCTGCACCCGGTGCGCGCGGCTCAGCGCCTGGTGAACGGGCTCGGTCGTCCGTTCCACGTCGCTGACAAGCACCGGCTGCGCGGTGATCGCGGCCCGCGCGCTCGCGCTCGACGTCGCCTCGAGGGGGAGCTCGATGCCCTCGAACGGGGGAGCCGCCGGGTCGGCGCCCGCGGAGCGGTGCCCGCGAAGCACGCGCCGCTCGCGGTCCACCAGGAGCAGGTAGGCCCGCTCGTACGGCATCCGGTGGACGAGCCGGCTCAGCGCCTGGTCGTAGATCTTCTCCGGGTCGAGCGTCCCGCTCACCGCGGCGCTGAGGTCGGTGAGGAGCGAGAGCTGCTCGATCCGCGTCTCGAGCTCGACGAACTTCTTCTCCAGCTCGCGGTTCGAGTAGATGATCTCCTCGGACTGGAGATCGAGCAGGCGCTGGGTGTGGCGGCGCTGCTGGCCCTCGCGGAGGGCGTAGCCCAGCGCGACGCCCGCGAGGAGGGGCAGCGGCGACGCGGCCAGGAGCGGCCAGCTCCCGCCGGGCGCGCCGGCGACCAGGGCGAGGAGAACGGCGGCGGCGCCGCCGATCAGGCTCGGCGCCCAGAAGCGGGGCCCCCGCGACGGATTCTTCCAGCGCACGTCCCAGCGGCAGGCGTCGGCGCCCCGCGCCGCGCAACTGCTCTCGAGGATGCGGGCACGCGGCAATCCCCAGTTGGTCGGGAAGCGCTCGAACTGGACCTTGCGCCACGTGCAGCTCCAGAGCGGAATGGCCTGCCCGGCCGCCGGCGTCCAGCGGTAGCGGGCGTGGCGGCGGCCGACCTCGAGCGTGTCGAGCCGGTAGAGGCCGCGGCTCTGCTGGTCGTAGATGGTGGCCACCCGCTGATAGGCCGCGCGGGGGCTGCCGATGCCCATGGAGTAGGTGCCGAGGTACGAGCGCTCCTCGCGGGGCTTCCAGTCCATGAAGGACTCGCTGTAGCGCCGCGCCCAGCGCTCCTCGTCGGGCTCGTGCATCAGGTCCCGGCAGACCGCCACCATCTCGCCGGCCGTGGCGAGGGGAATCCAGTTGTGGTCGGCCATGAGGTAGTCGCGCGACCGCCCCGCGACGCGGCAGATCGTCGCGACTCCCTCGGGGCCGACCTCCTTCTCCACGAAGGGGATCAGCGCCTTCGTGAAGATGCAGTTGATCTCGGCCGGCATGTCCGTCCCGCTCAGCTCCGCTTGTGCACGAAGGTCGACGTGATCTTCACTCCGTTCGTGAGAGTATCGGCCACCGGCGACTTGCGGTCGATCGTCTCCTTGCACCGCCGCACCTGCTCCTCGGCGGCGGGGCTCTGGATGGTCACCGAGTAGCGGATGTCGGTGAAGCCGTTGCGCACCGACTTGTCGTGCCCGAGCACGCCGCGGAAATCGATGTCGGCCTCCATCTCCACGCTCAGGGCCTCGATGGGCACGTTGAACAGCGCGGCGTTGGCCGCGATCCCGGAGGTGAGGCAGCCCGCGAGGGCGGCCAGCACCGACTCCGCGGCGGTCGGGGCCGCGTCCACCCCGCCGAGGCCGGCCGGCGCGTCCATCGTGACGAAGAAGCGCCGGGTCGGGGGCGTCGCCGCTTTCCCGAGGATCTCCTGCGCTCCGATCTCGACGAGGGCCTTGACGCCACGCTGCCAGGTGGAGCGCAGCTTGACCGTCCGCTTCCCGAGGGCCGGGTTCTCGCGGACCTTGCGATCCATCTCCTTCATGCCGTCCACGTCGACGTCGTTCAGTCCGAGTGCCATGGGTGTCCTCCTTGGGTTTGTTCGAGGTCGAGCTTCAGGGCTGTGTTCACGCGGTTGCTGAAATTGGCCGCGGCCACCGTCAGGGTCGCGGCCGTCTCCTCTCAGAGCAGCGCGGTGATGAGCCGCGCGGCGCGGTCGGTGCCGTCGAGCGGCACCTCCGCGGAGTGGACCGGCTTGCCGAGGTACTCGAGCATCGCGGCGCCCAGGGCCTCCGGGCTCGTGCGGTCGTAGTCGAGGCGGACGCCGGCGCCGAGACGATCGAGGCGCCGCGCCACGTGGAGCTGCTGCTCGAAGTGGTGGCGGAGCGGGAAGTAGAGGAACGGGGTGCGGAGGGCGGCCAGCTCCATGGTGGTGGTGAGGCCGCCCTGGACGATCGCAAGGTCGGCGGCCGCGTGGTGCTCGAAGAGGTCCGGCACGAAGTCGCGCACCTCGACCCGGGGCCCCCAGGCCGCCTCCATCTCGGAGAGCCGCGGGCCCCCGACCAGGACCAGGCGCGTCTCCGGGATCTGGGAGGCGATCAGGGTGAAGGCCTCCGCGCACTTGCGGAGCAGGCTCCGCCCGACCCGCGTGCCCCCGACGGAGGCCAGGATCACGCGCTCGTCGGCCCGGTACCCGAGCTTCGCCCGCAGGGCGGCGCGGTCGCGCAGGGCCCGGGGGTCGAAGTGGAAGGTGTAGCCGGAGAAGCGGAAGTGCTCCCGCGCCCACTGCCGCATGTTCGGGAGATCGGGGCCGAACTCGCGATCGAGCACGTCCTCCTCGTCGCCAATGAGGATCGACAGGTCGCGCACGTCGGGATGCAGGCGCAGGTGGTCGACGTTCTCCGCGTTCTTCTCCCAGCAGCGGATGAACTCGGTGGACGTCCGGTCGTCCCGCATCGGGAGCAGGCCGATGAAGTCGGTGAGGAAGGCGTAGGGCGCTCGCTTGAGGTCGGGATTCTCGTGCAGGAAGTAGTCGAGGTCCCATCCCTCGTCGCCGATCCAGAGATCGTACCGCTCGCGCTCCACGAGGTCGGCGAGGGTCATGAAGTTCGCGGTCATGATCTCGTCCATGTCCCACAGCGCGTTGAACGCGTGCAGCTCGTGATCGGCGGCCCAGCCCTCGAAGTGCTTGGTCTCGTTCTGGAGGAGGCGCGTCGCGGGATGCAGCCGCTCCCCCCAGTGCTGGACCACGCGGTCGGCGGGATCGCCGGCGAGGAAGTCGACGATGACGTCGGGATCCTGTTCCCGCAGCCGGCGGGCGATCGCGAGGTCGCGCTGGACGTGCCCGAGCCCGATCGGGCTCGACAACCAGAGGACGCGCCGCCGGCTGTCCCGGGGGGCGCGTCGGGGCGCCGCGGACAGGTCGGCCGCGGGGACCGTCCGCTGGGTGGTGGCCGGGATCGAGGTTTCGGTGACCTCGCGCCCGAGGGCGAAGTCCCGGATGAAGCGGTTGACCTTCACCGCGTCGCGGCCGAAGAGCCCGTGTCCCCCCCGCTCGAAGGTGACCAGGTGGGCGCCGGGAATCGCCGCGACCATCTTCTGCGCGTGCGAGTAGGGGACGATCTTGTCGTCGGTCCCGTGGAGAGCCAGGGTGGGGACGCGAACCTGGCCGAGCAGATCGTACAGGTCGATCCCGTCGATCGCGCGCAGGGACTCGATCAGGACCTCGGGGGTGGTCTCGCCGGCCCAGGTCACGCAGTCCTCGATGCCCTTGAGGGAGTGCGGCTCCGGGAAGATGCGCTTGAACAGTCGCGCCCGCCAGTTGTCGAAGTCGTCGCGGATCACCCGCGCGACGCGCTCCTCGAAGGGTTGCGGCACCGATTCGGCGTACTGGCCGGAGAGCAGGATCAGGTGCGAGAGCCGGTCGGGGTGCTCGACCGCGTACCGGAACGCGAGCGGGGCCGCGCACGAGAAAGCGACCAGGGCGATGGGCGGGCGCGCGACTTCGTCGAGGACGGCCGCGAGGTCTCCGTACCGGGTGTCCAGGTCGTAGCCGGTGGGCGGCCGGTCGGAGCGCCCGTTGCCGCGCGGGTCCATCGTGATCACCCGGAAGTAGCGCGAGAGGTACGGGATCTGGTGCTTCCACATCCGGCTGTACGTGACGACCTGGCACTGGGGCAGCAGGAGCAGATCGCGCGTCCCGCTGCCGGTGACCTGGTAGAAGATGCGCGCGTCCGGCCGGTGAACGTACATGGCGTTACTCCTCGCCCCGCATCGCGGGCGCATCGTGGCCGCGCCGGGCCATCTCGTAGAGGACGAGCGCCGCGCCGCCGCGCACCGTGCCGCGCTTGTCCGCCGGCACCACGCGCACCGTCGTCGCGTCGAGCGTGGCGGTGAGTCCCCGGCGCCGGACCCGGCGCAGGATGTCGGCCTCGAGAGGGGCCAGTGACGTGGCGACGCCGCCGGTGATCACGATGATCTCCGGGTTCAGCAGGCTCACGAGCACCCCGATGCCCATCGCGACCGCCTCGCAGGCCTCGTCGATCACCACGCGGGCGAGGGGATCGCCCGCGGCCGCCTCCTCGAACAGGTGCGGCGCGCCGATCCGCCCCGGATCGCCCCCGGTCCGCGCCAGCAACGCCGAGCCCGGGTAGGCGGCGAGCCGCTCCCGGGCCCGATCCGCCATCATCCCCCCCGCCACGTACGTGGCCAGGCACCCGACGCTGCCGCAGACGCAGCGCGGGCCGGCGAGACTCACGCTCATGTGCCCGACCTCTCCCGCGCTGTGGTGATGACCGCGGATCAGCCGGCCGTCCAGGATCAGGCCGCCGCCTATCCCGGTGCCGATGGCCAGGGTGACCAGCGACGCGGCGCCGCGGCCGAGCCCGAACGTCCACTCTCCGAGCGTCAAGGCGTTCACGTCGTTGTCCACGAAGACGGGATGGCCGGTCCGCTCCTGGATGAGAGTCGCGAGCGGCACGTCGCCGAGCTCCGAGAGCCACGCGAACGGCATGGAGCACATGAAGCCTTTCTCGACGTCGACGAGGCCCGGAAGCCCCACGCCGATCCCGGCCACCGCGAGCCCGCGGTCTGCCGCCGAGGCCAGCGCGCGATCGATCAGCGTGAAGATCGTGTCCACCACGCCGCTTCCGCCCTGGGTGGGGGCCTGGGCGGCGGTGAGGACGGCGCCGTCGCGGCCGACGAGCCCCGCCGAGATCGTCGAGGCTCCGACGTCGACGCCGACGATCGGATCGGTCGGGAGCATCATGCGGACTCGCTCCCGCAAGCCGTGTGCCAGCGCGGAAACCCGCTCAGCACGGCCACTCGCCCGGCGCGGGGTGCAACCCGACCTTGCGGGGCGGGGCCGGCTGCTCGGCAACCGCCCGTCGGGACGGCCGGCGAGCCCCGCAAGGTGACACGGCGGTGCGCCCGGCCGACCGTGCAAGGTCGCGATGCTCCGCTCCCGCGCGGCGGCGTCCCCCCGGCTCCCCTGCCGTCTGCTCTTGCGCGTGCATGGTCTCGTAGCGCCACGTCAGCTTGCGTTGCCAACGTGGCGAAATCAAGCGCGGGCGAATCGGCGCTCCCCGGTTTACCGCAACGCCATCTTGCGGCTCCGGCCCGCAACCGCGTGGAATTCCGCGAGCTCCCGCGGGGCACGCCGCTTGCTCGACAGCGTGGACCCGATGGCACCCGATCGAACGGCCCAGCGAGCAGCCCAGCCCACAGCCCAGTCAACAGGAGGATCGACCATGCGTCGCATCGTACCCGTGGTTCTGATGCTCATCGCGCTCGTCGCGCTCTCGCTTGTCGCGATCCCGCTGCCGGCCGAGGAGCACGCGCACACCGTCGCCCTGCCGGCGACTCTCAAGTGGGCCGAGCCCGCGCCGCTGCCGGGGGCCCTGCTCGCGGTCGTCCAGGGCGACCCGAGCAAGGAGGGGTTGTTCGTCTATCGACTCAAGATGCCGGCGGGCTACCGCATTCCCCCGCACCTGCACAAGGCCAGCGAGAACGTCACGGTGCTCTCCGGGGAGTTCTTCATCGGTCTCGGCGAGAAGCTCGACCAGGGCAAGGGCCAGGAGCTGCCGGTCGGGGCCTTCCTCTCCGTGCCGCCGAACCACCCGCACTACGCGTGGGTGGGCCGCACCGAGACGATCGTGCAGGTCCACGGGGTGGGACCGACCGATCTCCGGTTCGTGAATCCCGAAGACGATCCGCGGAAGAAGAAGTAGCCATGGCCACGATGGCACCGGCTCGAGCGTACGTCCGCGAGGCCGGGGTCGGTCCGGGCGTCGTCTGCATCCACGCGAGCGCCAGCTCGTCGGCGCAGTGGCGGCCCTTGATGGACCGTCTGGTCAGCCGCTATCGCACGCTCGCGGTCGACCTCTACGGGTCCGGCCGGCCCGCGGTGGCCGGACGAGCGGGCGCTGTCGCTGGCGGACGAGGTGGCATTGCTCGAGCCGGTCCTCGCAGAGGCGGGCGACCGATTCCACCTGATCGGCCACTCGTACGGCGGGGCGGTGGCTCTCAAGGCCGCGCTCGCCGATCCCGGTCGCCTCCGGTCCCTCGTCGTCTACGAGCCGGTGCTGTTCTCGGTCCTGCTGGCCGAGGATGCCACCCAGCCCGCGGCGCGGGAGATCGTGGCGGTGCGCGACGACACCGTCGCCGCGATGCAGGGCGGGAACGCGCGTGCGTCCGGGGCCCGGTTCCTCGACTACTGGATGGGAGCCGGCACCTGGGCCGGCATGCCGGAGCCCCGGCGCGAGGCGGTGGCGACCGCGATGGGCAGCGTGGCCGCGGAGTGGCACGCGGCGTTCACGGAGCCGACGCCGCTGGCCGCGTTCGGGGTGCTCGACGTGCCGACCCTCTGCCTCACCGGCTCGGATTCTCCCGGAGCCTCCCGGGGGGTGACCCGGCTGCTGACGAAGGTCTTGCCGCGCGTGACCGAGGTCGAGATCACCGGGGTGGGGCACATGGGCCCCGTCACCCATCCGGAGCGGATCAACGCGCTGATCGAGCGCCATCTCGAAACCAACTAGACGGGCGATCGGCCCGGAGGAGAACCGTCATGTCACCAGAGCAGGCAACGCTGGACCCGAAGAAGGTGGAGGAGTTCCTCGGCAAGGCGATCTCGGACGTCGCGGCCACGTTCCACGCGGGCCTCGTGCTCATCGGCGACAAGCTCGGCCTGTACCGGGCGATGGCCGGCGCCGGCCCGATGAGCCCCGCGGACCTGGCCAAGCGCACCGGCGCGCGCGAGCGCTACGTGCGCGAGTGGCTCTCCGCGCAGGCCGCGGGCGGCTACGTGACCTACGAGCCGGCCACCGGCCGCTTCACGCTGCCCCCGGAGCAGGCCTTCCTGCTGCTCGACGCCGACCTGCCGGGAGCGTTCCAGCTGAGCATCGGCTCGGTCCGCGACGAGCCGAAGATCTCGGATGCGTTCCGCACCGGCGCGGGAGTGGGCTGGCACGAGCACGATGCGGGGGTGTACGAGGGCTGCGAGCGGTTCTTCCGTCCGGGCTACGCCATGAATCTGGTCAGCCAGTGGATCCCCGCCCTCGACGGGGTGAAGGCGCGGCTCGACGCCGGCGGGCGGGTTGCCGACGTGGGCTGCGGCCACGGCGCGTCCAGCATCATCATGGCGCAGGCCTTCCCCCGCGCGAGCATCACCGGCTTCGACTATCATCCCCCCTCCATCCAGGCCGCGCGGCAGGCGGCCGACAAGGCCGGGGTGGGGGACCGGTTGTCGTTCGAGGTGACGGCGGCCAAGGCGTACCCCGGCACCGGCTACGACCTGGTCACGTTCTTCGACTGCCTGCACGACATGGGCGATCCGGTGGGAGCGGCGCGCCACGTGCGGCAATCGCTGGCTCCGGGCGGGGTCTGGATGCTCGTGGAGCCCTTCGCCAACGACCGGCTGGAGGACAACCTCAACCCGGTCGGTCGCCTCTACTACTCGGCGTCGACGCTGCTCTGCACGCCCGCCTCGCTCAGCCAGGAGGTGGGGCTCGCGCTGGGTGCCCAGGCGGGGGAGAAGCGGCTGCGCGAGGTCCTGACCGAGGCGGGCTTCACCCGGATACGCCGGGTGGCGCAGACCCCCGCCAACATGATCCTCGAAGTCCGCGCGTAAGAGGTTGGGGTCAGGTCCTACATTCCGTAAGACCTGACCCCGCCGTTACGTGATCAGGCCGTAGAAGCGGCCGGCGTTCTCGCAGGTCATCTTGTGCATGACCTCGGGCGGCAGGTGGCCGAACTGCTCGGCGATGTACTTGCTGGAGTCGGGCCACACCCCGTCGCCGTGCGGGTAGTCGGAGCCCCACATCAGCGTCTCGACGCCCATGTCGTCGATCAGCTTGGTGCCGATGCGGTCGAACTGGAACGTGGCCTTGCACTGCCGCCGCCAGTAGTCGCTCGGCTTCATCTTGAGCCCGAGATCGGTGAAGCGGTCCTCCCACTCGAAGTCCATGCGGTCGAGCGCGTACGGCACCCAGCCGATGCCGCTCTCGCCGAAGGCGATGCGCACGTTCGGATAGCGCTCGAGCACCGCGGCCCCGATGATCGCGGCGAGGATGTTGACCAGGTTCATCTGGAACGCGGAAACCACCGTGAAGAAGGCGGCCCGCCGGGTGAGCCCCTTCTGGTTCTCCAGCACCGACGGCGGCAGTGCGGGGAAGGTGTGGAAGTGGAGCGGCAGGTTCACGTCGTTGACCGCCTTCCACAGCGGCTCCCACGTCGGATGCCACATCGGCTCCATGTCCCACGAGCAGGAGAGCTCCATGCCGCGCAGGCCGAGCTTGGCCACCCGGTAGACCTCCTGCACCGCGGCGTCGATGTCGCCGTAGGGCAGGCAGGCCAGGCCGATGAAGCGGTCGGGGTCGTGGCGGCAGAACTCCACCAGCCAGTCGTTGTAGATGTGGAACATCTCGGTGGCCGCCTCGTGATCGTTGAGCCGGGTGGCCGCGCCGAGGATGCCGTAGATGACCTCCGCCTGCACGCCGTCGCGGTCCATGTCCCTGGCCCGCAGCGCCGGAGTCGTCGGTCGGGCGACACCCTTCCTGCCGTCATCGTAAAGACCGGTAGCCGCCATGACGTCCACGCGGTGGTGCTTGCCGGGCTCGTACTTGGAGCCGGCCGGCCCCACGCCGCCCCACAGGCCGAAGCTCGTGCCGTTCTTGGCGGTCCAGAAGGGACCGTCGGGTCCGTCCTTGACGTAGGGCATGCGGTCCTTGAGCGCCGCCGACGCGTTCGCGGTGAACAGATCGGGTGGGATCCAGGGCAGGTCGATGTGGCAGTCGGCGGAGATCCGTTGGTAGCGCATGACGCCCCCTTTGGTCGGTGAACCGCTCATCTCTCGCGTGTGAACAGAGCCTAGCCACCGGCGGGGGCGTCGTCAAGCCGCCTTGACTCGGGCCCGCCTCCGCGGCACCATGCCCGGGCCGCCATGCTCCAGGGCATCCGCGTCCTCGACCTCTCCCGCGTGATCGCGGGGCCCTACTCGGCGGCCCTCCTGGGCGACCTGGGCGCCGACGTGATCAAGCTCGAGCGGCCCGGGCGCGGTGACGACATGCGCTCCTTCCGCGGCGACGGCTCGATGAGCGCGGCCTTCGCGGCGGTGAACCGGAACAAGCGCGGGATCGCGGTGGATCTGCAGAAACCGGAGGGCGCGCGGCTGGCCTTCGAGCTGGCCCGCCGCGCCGACGTGGTGGTCGAGAACTTCCTGCCCGGGGTGGCCGAGCGGCTCGGGCTGGGCTACGCCGCGATCCGCGCGGTGAACCCCGCAGTGGTCTACGCCTCGGTCACCGGCTTCGGCCAGACCGGCCCGCTCGCGCGCAAGCCCGGCTACAACACCATCGCGCAGGGCATGAGCGGGCTGATGGCGCTGACCGGCATGCCCGGCGATCCACCGACGCGGGTGGGCGGCTCGGTCTCCGACGTGGCCGCGTCCTACATGGCGTTCGGCATGGTCAACGCGGCGCTGGTGCGCCGCTTCCGCACCGGGGAGGGCCAGCACGTCGACGTGAGCCTGGTCTCGGCGAGCCTCGGTCTGCTGCCCGATCCGGTCGCGGTCTACTTCGACACCGGCGAGCGGCCGGTGCGCGTGGGCAACCGCAACCTGAACCTCTCGCCCGCGGAGGCCTTCCAGGCCGGCGACGGCTTCGTCAACGTGGTGCTGATGAACCCCGACCAGTGGGGCCGCTTCTGCGGCGCGCTCGGGGATGGCGCGATGGAGACGGATCCGCGCTTCGCCACCAACACCGCGCGGCTCGCGAACCATCTCGCGTTCAAGGCGCGGGTCGAAGCCGTCCTCGGCACTGGCTCCGCGAAGGAGTGGGTGGCCCGCCTGGAAGCGGCCGGCATCGCGGCGGGACCGATCTACGAGTTCCACGAGGTGTTCGAGGATCCGCAGGTGCGTCACCTGGGGCTGGTGGCCGAGGTGGAGCAGCCCGGCGCGGGCAAGGTGAAGATGCTGACCTTCCCGGGCCGCGCCTCCGCCACGCCGCCGCGCATCGATCGCCCGGCCCCGCTCCTCGGCCAGCACACCGCGGAAGTGCTGGGTGAGCTCGGGCTCTCGCGCGAGGAGATCGACCGCCTCGCCGCCGCCGGAGTGATCGTCCTGGGCGAGCAACCCGCCTGACTCCGTAAGACGGAGCCGCCCCGCCCGGCGTTTACGCGTGAAAGCAGGAATAGGCGCGCCCGCCTCGCCCGTCTGATCAGCGAGGAGGACACGATCATGCGACTGCTCTTGCTCATCCCACTGGCCGCGCTGCTGCTGGCCGGTTGTGCCATCGTTCCGATCGGCCCGTACGCGTACGCCCCGCCCCGACCCCGCGTGACCTATGTGTATCCGGCGTACCCGTACGGCTGGTACGCGCCCCGCTACTACGGTCACTGGTAGTATCCTCGGCGGGTGCGCCGCCCGCCGCCCGGTTTCCGCTGGCTCATTCCGCTGGTGGGATTCCTGGCGGTGCTGGCGGCGCCCACCCCCGCCGGCCTCACCTCCGAGGGCCAGCGCGTCCTGGCCGTGATCGTGCTGGCCATCGGGCTCTGGGGGCTCGAGGCCGTGCCTCCCGGCGTCACCGCGATCGTCGCCATCGTGGCCCTGGTCGGCACGGGTGCGGTCGCGGGCATCCGCGAGGGCCTCGCCGGGTTCGCCGATCCGATCGCGTTCTTCCTGGTCGGGGTGCTCACCATGGGCGCGGCGGTGGCCCGGAGCGGCCTCGCGGCGCGGCTCGCGCACCAGCTGCTGGCCCAGGGCCGCGGGCGGGCCGGCGCGCTCTATCTCCACCTGCTCCTGGCGATGCCGCTCCTCACGCTGCTGCTTCCCTCGGCCAGCGCGCGCACCGGCATCCTCGTCCACGTGTACGATCAGGCCCTCGAGCTCGGCCGCGTGCCGCGCGGGGCGCCGCTCGCGCGTGCGGTGATGATGCTGCTGAACTCGGTCAACCGGCTCTCCTCCACAATTCTATTGACCGGCGGCATCACGCCCATCGTGGCCGCCGGCCTCATCGGCACGATCTCGTGGACGCGCTGGTTCGTCCTCATGAGCGTGCCGTACGCGGTGCTGCTCGCGCTCGCCGCGCTCGCGATCTACCTGCGCTATCGGCGCGGCTTCCGCGCGCGCATCACGGTGCCCGCCGCGCCGGCGCGCCGCCCGCTCTCGGGGATGGAGTGGCGCACCGCGCTCATCACCGGGGGCGCGGGGCTGCTCTGGCTCACCGACGCCTTCCACCACCTGCACCCGACGCTGCCCGCCCTGATCGCCTGGATCTGCTTCCTGGCGCCCGGCATCGGCGTGCTCACCTGGCGAGAGTTCGAGCAGGAGGTGGGCTGGACCAACTTCTTCGTGATCGCCGCCTCCCTCTCCCTGGCCCAGGGACTGGCGCGCTCCGGGGCGAGCGACTGGCTCGCGGGCGGCGTGGTGGGAGCAGCGCACGGAGTGGCGGCGGCGCCGTTCATGGTGGTGGTGGTGCTGCTGCTGGCCTCGTCGGTGGTGCGGCTGATGATCCCGAACATCACCGGCTTCCTGGCCACCACCATTCCGGTGGCGATGTCGGTGGGCACGGCGGCGGGGCTCAACCCGGTGCTGTGCGGGCTCATCGTCACGATCGCGGGCGACGCGGTTCTCTACTACCCGGCGCAGAGCGCCTCGTCCCTGGTGGTCTACGAGCGGGGACACCTCGGCGCGGGGGAGATCTTTCGCTTCGGGCTCCTGATGACCGCGCTGGGCGCGGTGGTGGTGCTGGCGGTGGCGCTGCCGTACTGGACGCTGATCGGAGAGCCGCTGATCCGCTGACTAGCGGACGCGATCGAGGACTTCGCGGATCTTGGCGAGCAGATCGGCCGGGGCGAACGGCTTGCCGAGCAGCACCGTGCTCGCGTCGCGCACCCCGTGACGGACGATGGCGTCCTCGGTGTAGCCGGACATGTACAGCACGCGCATGTCGGGCCGGATGGCGCGCACGCGGTCCACCAGCTCGCGCCCGCTCATGCGCGGCATCACCACGTCGGAGAGGACGAGATCGATGCGGTCGCCTTCGGCCTCGTAGCGGCGGAGGGCCTCCAGCCCGTCGCTCGCCTCGAGCACGCGGTAGCCCTGCCGCTCCAGCACCTCGCGGGTGAGCGCGCGCACCTCGTCCTCGTCCTCCGCGAGCAGGATCGTCTCGCGCCCGGCGATCTCGCGGCCCGCGGTCTCCGCGATCCGGGCGGGCTCGACGGGAGTCGCCACCTGAGGCAGGTAGATCTCGAACGTGGCGCCGCCACCCACCACGCTGCGCACCTGGATGGCGCCCCCGTGCTGTCGCACCACCCCGTGCACCATCGAGAGCCCGAGCCCGGTGCCCTTCCCCGGCTCCTTCGTGGTGAAGAATGGTTCAAAGATGCGCGCCAGGGTGGCCGCGTCCATTCCCACGCCGGTGTCCATGACTCGCAGGACTGCGTACGGGCCGGGCGGTAGAGCCTCCGGGCGGTCCGGCGGGGCCGCCTCGACCTGGACGCAATCGGTCTCGACGCCCAGGGTGCCGCCGCGGGGCATGGCATCGCGCGAGTTCACGGCCAGGTTCATCAGCACTTGCTCGAGCTGGCCCGGGTCGGCGTTGACGTGTCCGGCCCGAGGGCCCAGGGTGAGGAGCAGCTCGACGTCCTCGCCGATGAGCCGACGCAGCATCTCGCTGACCTCCTCGACCATCGCGTTGAGGTCGAGGTCCTTGCGTTGCAGCACCTGCTTGCGGCTGAAGGCCAGGAGCTGGCGGGTCAGGCCGGCGGCGCGATCGGCGGTCTTCTGGATCTGCTCCACGCTGCGGCGGAGCGGATCGTCGGCCTTCAGCCGGCCGAGGAGGATCGCGCTGCGCCCGGTGATGACGGTGAGGAGGTTGTTGAAGTCGTGAGCCACTCCGCCCGCGAGGCGCCCCACCGCCTCCATCTTCTGGGCCTGCCGCAGCTCGTCCTCGAGCTGCTTGCGCTGGGTGACGTCCATCATCGCGCCGATCATCCGGGTGCCCCGCCCGTCCGCGTCGCGGAGCACGTAGCCGCGGTCGTAGACCTGGGCGTACGAGCCGTCCGCGCGCCGGCAGCGGTATTCCGCGCTCCAGCTCTCGTCGCCGCGCTGGATGGCGGCGTGGATGTCGGTCACCACCCGCTCGCGATCCTCCGGATGGATGAGCTCGTACCACCAGGCGATGTCCGGGCCGATCTGCTCCTCGGTATAGCCGAAGAGGGTCTGGACACCCTCGTTCCACCAGAGCCCGTCGCTGACCAGGTCCCAGTCCCACACCGCGTCGTTGGTGGCGCGCGAGACGAACTGGAAGCGCTCCTGGCTCTCACGGAGGGCGCGCACCAGGCGCTCGGCGGTGCCGCGCGCGACCTGCTCGTCCGCGAAGAGCTGGGCGTTGCGGATGGCGAGCGCGGCCTGGGCGGCCAGGCGCGCCAGGATGGCCTCGTCCTGATCGGTGAAGGCCCGGGCCGCGCGGTTGTCGACGTAGAGCAGGCCCTCGACGCGGTCTTCGATGAGCACCGGGACCGCCATCTGGGCGTGGATGCCGAGACGCCGGATGCGCTGCTGGTAGTGGTCGCCGATCCGGGGATCGCGGAGGTAGTCGCTCGTGCGCATCGGGCGCCGCTCCACGAGGACGAGCCCGCCCAGGCCTCGCCCCGGCTCGATGCAGGTGTCGGCTAGCGTGCCGTACCACGCGGCGGTCCCATAGCGCAGGCGCACCGCGTCGGAGCCGGGCACGCGCAGGCCGATCACCGCCCCCTCGCTGCGGCAGAGCTCCTGGGCCGCCTCGGTCACGCGCCGGAGCACCGTCTCCAGGTCGAGGGTTCCGCCGATGGTACGGGCCAGCTCGGCGAGGATCTCCGCCTCCCGCCGCCGGTGCTCCTCGTCGGCGAAGAGTCGCGCGTGCTCCAGGGTGAGCGCCGCCTGGTCGGCGAGCGCCTCCGCCATCTGCACCGCGCGCGCGTCGAAGACGCTGCCGGTGGCGTTCCGCGCCGCGAGCACGCCGATGAGGCGATCCTGGGTCAGCAGGGGAACCGCGAGGATCGCGCGGTCGGGCGCCTGCTCGAGGTGGCGGCGGAGATCCGCGCTGGTCTCGATGCGCGAGTCCGCGAGCACGTCCGGCGTGGTGATGGTCCGCCGCTCGCGGATGGCGAGCCCGACCGCGCCCGAGCCCGGCTCGCGCACCGGACGCCAGCCGCCCGACGGATCGGTCGCGTGGGATACCGCCAGCGAATGGAGGCTCTGCGAGTCCGGGTCGAGACGATAGACCACCGCGGAGCCGCCCGCGAGGAGGGTGCGCAGGCTCTCCGCGATGCGCAGGCCGACGACGTCGGGCTCGAGGCGCTCGGAGAGCAGCCGGCCGATGCCGGCGAGCGCCCGCGTCTCCTCGAGGCGCGTGCGCTCCCGATCCAGGAGGCGCGCATTCTCCTGCTCGAGGCGGTGCAGTCTCGCGCGGAGCGTGTCGGGCTCGTGGGTGCCCGGGGTGCTGTGGGGTCGCAGCGGTCCCATCGCGTGTCGGTGGTGGAGCAAGGACCACGCCATGGATAAGTCCCCGATTCGCTTACCGTTCCAGGCCATGACCGCACGGAAAGTGTCAGCCCGCGTCGCAAAATGAGCACCCGGTCGGGCCCCGGGACAGGCCGGGCGCTCCGGTGCTACCATGGCCACTCACCGTCGCGAGCCGCTCAACTTCTCCCGGGAGATTCGTCCATGACCACCGACGCGCAGGCCATCCGCCACCTCTAGACCCACAAGACGCAGGACCATCCGTTCCTGTCCGACCAGGAGCTGGTCATCGACCGAGGCGAGGGAGTGTGGATCTGGACCGAGCAGGGCAAGAAGCTGCTCGACGGCTTCGCGGGCCTCGCGGTGGTCAACGTGGGCCACGGCCGGCGCGAGATCGCGGAGGCCATCGCGGAGCAGACGGTGCGACTCGCCTACTACCCGACCACGCGGCAGTTCTCCAACCGGCCGGCCGCGGACCTGGCCGCGAAGCTCGCGGCCCTCGCCCCGGGCGATCTGCGCTACACCATGTTCGCGGTGAGCGGGTCGGAGGCCAACGAGCGCTCGATGCAGATCGCGCGGCAGTACTGGCTGGCCGCCGGGAAGCCGGGCAAGCACAAGGTCATCTCTCTGCAGGGTGGCTATCACGGCGCCACGATGGGCACCTTCGCGGTCTGCGGGCTGCCCCACCTGGCCCAGCCCTATCAGCCGCTCGAGGTGCCGGGTTTCGCGAAGGTGGCGCCACCCCATCCGTTCCGGGATCTGGGGACCGGCACCGAGGCCGAGCTGATCGCGCGTCGCACCGGCGAGCTGCGCGAGGCCATCCTGCGCGAAGGCCCGGACACGGTCTCCGCGGTGATCATGGAGCCGGTCCTCTCCTCGGGCGGCTTCATCATGCCGCCCATCGGATGGCTGCGCGCGGTGCGCGCGCTCTGCGACGAGCTGGACGTGCTGATGATCGCCGACGAGGTCATCACCGGCTTCGGGCGGACCGGCCGGTGGTTCGCGGTCGAGCACGAGCAGGTCGTGCCGGATCTCATGTCGGTGGCCAAGGGCATCACATCGGGCTACATCCCGCTCTCGGCCAGCATCGCGCGCGGGCGCCTCGCCGACGCGTTCTCCGACACCACCACCCAGGAGAACGTGCACCCCAACACCTACGCCGCGCACCCGGTGGCGTGCGCGGCCGCGCTGGCGAATCTGAAGATCATGGAGCAGGACCGGCTGGTCGAGAACGCGGCCAAGATGGGCACGCGGCTCCTGGATGGTCTCCGCGGCGCGGTTGGCAAGCACCCGATCGTGGGCGAGGTGCGAGGGCGCGGCCTGATGGTTTGCGTGGACTTCGTGCAGCCCGACGGCTCCGGCCGGCCGCTCGACGCCAAGCAGGTGGCCGAGCTCGACCGCAAGGCGTGGGACCGCGGGGCCATCATCTACGCGCGAGGCACCGTGCTCCGCCTCGCCCCGCCGCTCTGCATCACCCCCGCGGAGGTCGACGAGCTGGTGGCCATCGTCGCGGACTGCGTCGACTCCCTCCAGCGCGATATCACCCGTTGATCAGGAGGCTGACGCCTTCTCAGGCGAGGAACTCGCGGGCGAGGGTCTCCCACATCATGGTGGAGAGCTTGAGGCTCTCGGTGTCCACGCGCTCGTTGTGGCCGTGGAACATCAGCGGGTAGTCGGTGTAGGGGATGCGGAGCGACTGCAGCCCGAAGCCGTAGGCGGGGACGCCCTGCCAGCGGAAGAACTTGGCGTCGGTGCCGCCGGTGGTCATCTTGGGCACCACGCGGCTTCCCGGCATCAGCCGCGAGGTCACCCGCTCCATCGCGGCCACCAGCGGGGTGTCGTGGCTGCTCAGCGAGCCCTGCTGGCCGCGGCCCTGCTTGATGGTCACCCGCGGGGCCAGGTCGCCGAGCGCCTCCCGCAACATCGCGTCCACGTCCTCGGTGGTCACCCCGGGCAGCGCGCGGATGTCCACGTCGATCTCGACGCGGTCCGGGATCACGTTGGTCTTCACGCCGCCGTGGATGATGTTGGGCGAGAAGGTGGTGTGGGTGCAGGCGTGCGCCTCGCGGGCGAGGGCCAGGTTCTCCATGCCCGAGACTGTCTCCAGCACCCGCGTGGGATCGGTGAGGCCCGTGGTCAGCTCGGGGCCGAGGTCCATGGCCTTCACGTACTCACGCCACACGTCGAGGATGCGCGCCTTCGGCTGGTAGGCCGCGACGCGCCGCACGACCTCGGCCGCGGTCACCAGCGCGTTGTCGGTGCGGAAGGGGCGCGAGCCGTGGCCCGGCGTCCCCGCCACTGTCAGGTGACGCCAGTTGGCGCCCTTCTCGCCGACGGTGACGCCCAGCACGTGACCGTCGCGGGTGGGAATGGGCACGCCACCGCTCTCGGTGATGACGTAGTCCGCCTTCACCATCTCGGGCCGCCGGTCGACGAGATAGCCCGCGCCCAGGTTGCCTCCCGCTTCCTCGTCCGCCACCGCCAGATAGATGAGGGTGCCGCGCGGGCGGAAGCCGTCCTTGGCGAGGCGCCGGGTGGCCACCGCCATGGTGGAGGTGAGGTTCAGTATGTCGATGGCGCCGCGGCCCCAGACCACTCCGTCCACCAGCTCGCCGCCGAAGGGATCGCGCTTCCAGCCGTCCGGGCTCACCGGCACCACGTCGGTGTGACCCATCAGGAGCAGCCGCGGGGCCTTGGGGTCGGACCCCTCGATGCGCGCGATGAGGCTCTCGCGCCCAGGCTCCGAGGTGTAGCGCTCGCAGGCCACGCCCGCGCCGTTGAAGTACGCCTCGAGCGCGGCCACGCTGCGCGTCTCCTGGCCGGAGGCGACCGTGCCGTCGTTGACGCAGCGGTTCCGGATCAGGGTGCGCAACAGGTCGGTGGCTTCCGCTTCGATGGTCTGCTCGTCTCGCATGATCTCCCTCTTACATGCCGCCGTTGGCGGCGAAGTTGCGGATGATCCAGCCCGCGATGGAGTGCCGCGCGGGGCCGACCGGCATCGCGTCGCTCGGGAACCAGCGCGCGTCCTCCAGCTCCTCGCGGTCGATGGTGATCTCGCCGCCCGCGTAGCTCGCCACGAAGCCGATCATGATCTGGCTCGGGAACGGCCAGTTCTGGCTCCCCACGTACTGGATGTCCTTGACGTCGACGCCCACTTCCTCCTTCACCTCGCGCGCCACGCAGCCCTCGAGCGACTCGCCGTTGTCGACGAAGCCGGCCACCAGCGCGTAGCGGCCCGGGGCCCAGATCGCCTTGCGCGCGAGCAGCACCCGGTTGCCGTCGCGCACCAGCACGATGACCGCGGGGTGTAGGTGCGGGTAGTGCTCGTAGCGGCAGCCGTCACAGCGCTTGCCCCACTCCCCCCCGAGCCGGCCGGTGGGCGCGCCGCAGCGCGGGCAGTGCCCGCTGGTCGATTCCCAGTACAGGAGCTGCATGGCCATGCCGCCCACCGTGAGCAGATCGTCGGGCAGGCGCGTGCCCTGCATCGGCACGAGCGTCTCGGCGGTGAGCCCCTCCGGCACCGGCGCGTCCTTCCGGCGTCCGGCCACCCAGCACGGCGCGCCGCCCCACGTGCCGAGCCAGTGTCGCGGGCCGAGCCCCTCGAGCCCGCGCGGCGGGGCCTCCGGGCTCTCGCCCGCGGGCAGGCGGAACCCGTCGCCCTCCGGCACCACGAGGAGCTTCTGATCCTGGACCACGAGCCACCGTCCGACTCCGGCGGGCGGCCCGCCGGCCCGCTTGGCGGGTTCGAAGTCGCCACGCAGGCAATCCATGTTGAAGGGCAGGTAGACGGACAGCGGCGTCATCAGCGTGCCGAGTCTACCACGGGGAAAACGCGGTTGCGCTCCCGCGCCGGCTGGGCTACGACTAGCTCCTCATGAGCGACGTCTTCCACCCCGTGCTATCCTCCCCGCCGTGCCCGACCTCCTAGCGTCCCTCGCCGCCTCGGTCGCCGCGCGCCTGGTCGCGCGCCGCGAGACGGTGGCGGTCTCCGAGTCTTCGACCGGCGGCCTCATCTCCGCCGCGCTGCTCTCGATCCCCGGCGCGTCCGCGTACTTCATGGGCGGCGGCGTCATCTACACCCAGACCGCGCGCCGCGGCCTGCTCCAGGTGTCCGACGACGCGATGCGCGGCATCCGCTCGAGCACCGAGGCCGCCGCGCTGCTGATGGCCCGCGCGGTGCGCGAGCGGCTCGGCACCACGTGGGCCCTCGCCGAGACCGGGGCCGCGGGCCCGACCGGCAACCGCTACGGAGACGCGGCCGGACACTCCTGCTTCGCGGTGGTGGGCGCGGTGGAGACCGCCCGCACGCTCGAGACCGGGCGCGGCGACCGCGAGGCGAACATGTGGGCCTTCACCCGCGCCGCCCTCGAGCTCCTCGACGCCTGCATCCAGCAGGCCGGAGACAAATCATGAGCGACAAGACGATCCGCGTCGGCTTCGTGGGAGCCGGCGCCAACACCCGCAAGCACCATCTCCCCAAGCTCAAGGCCCAGCCCGGCGTGGAGCTGGTAGCGGTCGCGAACCGATCGAAGGAGTCGGGCGATCGGGTCGCCCGCGAGTTCGGCATCGGCCGCGTGCACGACGACTGGCAGGAGATCGTGGAGGCGCCCGACATCGACGCGGTGTGCATCGGCACGTGGCCCTACATGCACAGCGTGATGAGCATCGCCGCGCTCGAGCGGGGCAAGCACGTGCTCTGCGAGGCGCGCATGGCCATGAACGCGGGCGAGGGCCGGCGCATGCTCGAGGCCTCGCGCAAGGCGCCGCACCTCATCGCCCAGCTCGTGCCCGCGCCCCACACCCTCGAGGTGGACGCGACCATCCAGACCCTGCTCGGCGAGGGCTTCGTCGGCGAGGTGCTCGCGATCGAGCTGCAGGCCTCGGGCGGCCGCTTCGTCGAGCCGGACGCGCCGCTCACCTGGCGGCAGGACATCGGGCTGAGCGGCCACAACATCCTCAACATGGGGATCTGGTACGAGGCGATGATGCGCTGGCTCGGCCCCGCCCAGCGGGTGACCGCGATGAGCAAGGTCGCGGTGCCCCGGCGCGGGGACGGCACCGGCGCTCCGCACGACGTGCGGGTGCCCGACCACGTGGACATCCTGGCCCAGCTCCGCGGCGGGGCGGTCGGTCACCTGCGGCTCAGCTCGGTGACCGGGCTGGCCCCGGCCTCCGAGGCCTGGATCTTCGGCCGCGAGGGCACCCTGCGACTCGAGGCCGACGCGCTCCGGCTCACCGGCGGCCGTCGCGGCGAGTCCGCCCTGCGCGAGATCCCGGTGCCGCCCAAGACCCGCATCGGGTGGCGGGTGGAGGAGGAGTTCGTCAACGCCATCCGGGGCCGCGAGAAGATCGCGCGCACGTCGTTCGAGGATGGGGTGCGCTACATGGAGTTCACGGACGCGGTCACGCGCAGCGCCAGCACCGGCCAGACCATCGACGTCAAGGACCTCTAACCACTTCCCCCTCTCCCCTCAGGGGAGAGGGCAGGGTGAGGGGTGGTTCGGGGCTACCCGAGCCGGTACCAGTACGCGATCCGGCCGAAGATCGAGTCCCACGAGTTGGGCTCGATCCCGGCCAGGCTGTTGGCGGCGGCGTGGAGCACGTTGCGCCACGTGACCGGGATCACCACCGCGCTCTGCACCACCATGTCGTTCATCTTGATGAAGAGCGCGGCCCGCTTGACGGGGTCCATCTCGTTCTCCGCCTTG
>Ga0099791_10000099_pt1 | contig 27972 bp, 24 predicted proteins | sample Rivendell_Oct201_7_FD_77318 | JGI IMG/M metagenome (GOLD analysis project Ga0099791, IMG submission 77318) | Vadose zone soil and rhizosphere microbial communities from the Eel River Critical Zone Observatory, Northern California to study diel... | ecosystem: Environmental > Terrestrial > Soil... | reverse complement strand
GATCGCCGCCAGCGCCGTGCAAGTGAATGTGCTGATCAACAGCGGTTTTGCAGCGAGTCTTGGGAATGGTCCAGTGAGCTGGCTCAATATTGCGTTTCGGCTCATGCAATTGCCGCTTGGAATTTTCGGAGTCGCCATCGGCACAGTTACGCTTCCGCTGGTCTCGAAGAGCGCTGCTGTCGGAAACACGGCTGAGTTTCGTGCGATCCTTGCGCGTGGGATGCGGCTGGCGTTTCTGCTTACGATCCCGTCTGCCATAGGACTGGCCATGCTTGCGGCGCCGATCATCAGCGTGATCTATCAGCATGGACGGTTCACTGCCGAAATGACGCGGGAGACTTCGGGCGCATTGCAATTTTACGCTATCGGTCTCGTTTCGGCCGCAGTGTTGAAAGTGCTGACGCCTGCGTTCTACGCGATTGGCAAACGCAACACACCAATGGTCGTGCGTTCTCTGGCCATCGGGGCGAATCTTTTTCTCAACTGGCTGTTTACGTTCCGGCTCGGATGGGGACACCGCGGCCTTGCGTTTTCGACGAGCCTCGTTGCGACAATTAATTTTCTGTTGCTTTACCTGCTGATGCGACGTCATACACGCAGGTTGGAGACGCGTCAGACGCTCATCGGCCTCGGAAAGATTTGTCTCGCCGGCGCGCTGCTGGCGCTGGTCTGCTGGGCGGCCAATTACTGGTGGCTGGATGCGTGGGCGAGCCTGCGTTTTTTCCAAAGGTTGGCCATCCTGCTCGCCGTGATTGCATTTGGGGCAATAACATTTTTCGGAGCAGCTTTTTTCCTGCGGGTGAGCGAGGTGCAGGACATAATTGATGTTTTCCGTCGGAAATTGGAGCGCACATTGTAGAGGCGTTTGTGTCAAACGCCTGATTCATCCAGAAACGCCTGGGCGCTTGGCACAAGCGCCCCTACAATAACGCCTCTTGTGCCATGCCTGATCGAACGCCGCGGTTGCATCGTATCTTTCAACGGTATGATCCGCCGTTGTATTTTGTTACGTTCAATACGCACAAGCGCCGGAAACTTCTTGCAAACTCGCGCGTACACAACGCGCTGATTCATTTCGCTCAGGAGGGTCAGCCGCGCGGAATTGGCCTCGGGCGTTATGTGATTATGCCAGATCACGTTCATCTTTTTGTTCGTGGAAACCTGGACTTCTCGCTGAGGCAGTGGGTGCGGATCCTGAAGCGCACGTTATCGAGGGCGATTGGGTCTGCGCCTCCGCATTGGCAACAAGGGTTTTTCGATCATTTGATTCGTCACAGTGAGAGCTACGCGGAAAAATGGGAATACGTGCGGCTGAATCCGGTACGGGCGGGACTCGTCCACGATCCAGACGAGTGGCCTTGGCAAGGTGAAATCGTTAGGCTTGAAGCCTGATTTCGTTGTAGAGGCGTTTGTATCAAACGCCTGGGCGCTTGGCACAAGCGCCCCTACAACAGTGCTTGATCGAGATCCTCGATCAAATCGTCCGCATTTTCGAGACCAATGGACAGGCGCAGCAGACCTTCGGCTGAAGTTGTTCCGGGTCCCTCGATCGATGCGCGATGCTCGATCAAGCTTTCCACGCCCCCCAAACTCGTAGCGCGAATAAAGATTTTTGTTTTGGCTGTGACCGACATCGCTACGTCGCGTCCGTCTTTGACTTCAAACGAAAGCATACCGCCGAACGACGACATCTGCTTCGCCGCAATCTCATGGCCGGGATGCGATTGCAGGCCCGGATAATGGACACGCGCTACTCGCGGGTGGCTGGCGAGAAACTCCGCGATTTTCATCGCGTTCTCTGAGTGCGCGCGCATCCGCCACGGCAACGTGCGCATGCCGCGCAAGATCAGCCAGCAATCGAAAGGCGAGGGGACTGCGCCGCCTTCGTACTGAATGCTGCGGATCCGTTGAACAAAATCATTCTCTGTTTTGGCAACGACGATCCCTCCCAGAACATCACAATGCCCGCCGAAATATTTCGTCGTTGAGTGCAGGATTAAGTCGGCGCCGAGATCGAACGGCCGCTGCAGCACGGGCGCCCAGGTGTTGTCGCAAACAAAAAGCGCGCCGGCATCGTGCACGATTTCCGAGACGGCGGCAAGATCGACAACTTTCAACAGCGGATTGGACGGCGTTTCGGACCAGGCCAATTTTGTATTTGGCTTCAAAGTTTTTTTCACTGCAGCGAGATCGCTCATGTCGACGAAATCGGCTTTGAGCCCCCAGCGCAGAAAAATTTCGCGGATCAATCGCGATGTGCCGTAGTAAGCATCAACGTGCGCAAGCACGTGATCGCCCGGCGCCAGCGCTTGAAAGATGGACATCGTTGCTCCGGTTCCGGAGCCGAACGCAGCTGCAACTGCTCCGCCTTCGAGTGCGCTGATCCCGCGCTCCAGGGCTTCTCGATTCGGATTGTTGTTGCGCGTGTACATGAATCCGCGCGAGTAGGTTCCTTCGATGTCGCGCTCGAATGTCGTGGAAAGGTAAATTGGGGCTGCGACTGCCCCCGTTGCAGGGTCAATGCCGTGTCCGGCGTGAACGGCTAAAGTTTCAATTCTCATGTCGGGCGTGACGATACTGAATCTGAAACGCCATTGTCGATCTTTACGCGCTGTAGCGTCCGCTGTCCCCAGCGGAGTTTCCTGTAGCGTCCGCTATCCTCAGCGGCGTTCCTGTGACGTCCCCTGTCCCCGGCGGAATTCTCCTAAATGCAAAGCCCTGCGCTGAGGACAGCGCACACTACAACCCTGCTTGTAACCTTAAAGCTTGTGTGCTGAAGACGCTACGCGCTACAAGATTTGCCGTGCAGCGCGTGTTCAAAGACAAGCCCCCACGATTGGATCTGCTCTTCCAACGCTTCAATGCGCCGGTCTACTTTATAACATTTAATACTCACACTCGAACGAGCTTGCTCGCGAAACCCGAGGTACACGAAGCCTTCATCGAATATTGCCGGCGGGCAGCTAACTTTCGCGTCGGCGTTGGGCGGTATGTACTCATGCCCGACCACGTTCATTTGTTCGTCAGCTTCGGAGTTGGATGCACTACCACTTTGAGCGCGTGGATCAAAGGACTAAAACGTGACCTTGATTGCGTTCTGCTCTCCGTCGGGTGCGAACCCGTAAAGCGACCGGGTCAAAAGCTCTCTTCCTTCTGGCAACCGGGCTTTCACGATCATCTGTTGCGCAGCGACGAGAGCTACGCCGCGAAGTGGGACTGTGTGTTCCAGAATCCTGTGCGCGCTGGGCTTGTTACTCGTGCTGAAGAATGGCCGTATGCGTGTGAGATCATGCGAATCGATCGGACGTGACAATCTGACGGCTGTAGCGTCCGCTGTCCCAGCGGACTCTTGTGCCCCAAATCCCGATGCGCTGAGGACAGCGCACACTACAACGCCCTGCGCTGAGGACAGCGCACGCTACAGCACGCTTTCGGAGTTGACGGCATTGGCGCTACAGCGCAAATAGCACTTTCCCATGGACGCCCCAGGTTCGCCAAATTCATCCGCGACCATTTACGACGACGAAGTTTTCAAAATGGCGTGCGACCAATTCCAGGTCATCGCCGATTACCTGAACATCGACCAGAGCGATCGTGAATGGGCGACATATCCCAAGCGCGCCGTGGCAGTAACCCTGCCGGTGCACATGGATGACGGCAGCACAAAAGCCTTCCAGGGTTATCGCGTCCAGCATCACATTGCCCTCGGCCCTACAAAGGGCGGCACGCGTTTCACGCTTTCATTATCGATGGGCGAGACGGCCGCGCTGGCGATGTGGATGAGCTGGAAATGCGCGCTGGCGCAGTTGCCGTACGGCGGCGCCAAGGGCGGCGTCGCAGTCGATCCAACCAAATTATCGCGCAACGAGCTGGAGGCGGTCTCGCGCCGTTATATGCAGGAGATGATTCCCTTCGTCGGCCCGCACACCGACATTATGGGTCCGGACATGGGCACGAACGAACAAATCATGGCCTGGTTCATGGACACTTACTCCGTTTACATGGGCTACGCGGTGAATGAAATCGTCACCGGAAAACCGGTCGCCATCGGCGGCACCGAAGGCCGGCGAGAAGCCACCGGGCGCGGTGTTGTTTACTTGATCGAGCGTGCCATGAGCATGTTGAAGATGAATCCTGAGAAATGTACGGCGATTGTGCAGGGGTTTGGCAACGTCGGTTCAGTCGCAGCCCTCTCGCTCGCCTACAAGAGCGGCGTCAAGATCGTTGGGATCAGCGATGCCTACACTGCGATTTACAATCCCAAAGGCATCGACGTAAAAGCTGCCGAGCAACATGTCCTCAAGAAGCGACACTTGAAGGCGTTCGACCAAGCGAACCACGTCGATCCGAACGAGCTCCTCACCATGAAATGTGATGTGCTCATTCCAGCTGCGGTGGATCGCGTCATTACGGAAAAAAATGCTGCGAAATTGCAATGCCGCATTTTGGCAGAAGCCGCCAACGGCCCGACCACGCCGGCGGCAGACCTGATTCTTGAGCAGCGATGGGATGAGATATTCGTCATACCCGATATTCTGTGCAACGCCGGCGGCGTGATCGTTTCTTACTTCGAGTGGGTACAGGGTCTTCAGTCGTTTCTATGGACAGAAAGCGAAGTGACCGACAAACTTTTCCGCATCCTCGAGCACTCGTTTGCGCAAGTGATCAGACGAGCGAAGGAACACAGGGTTTCGCATCGTACAGCGGCAATGGCCATCGGTGTCGAACGCGTCATCAAGGCCAAACAGGTGCGCGGCTTGTTCCCATGAGCCTTTTGTTGTAGCCACGTCCCTGCGGGACGTTTGCATCGTTTGAAGCCAAGAGGCCGGACGGCGCAAAGCGCCGTGGTACAGCGCCTGAATGTTTATAGAAATAGGATGAAGTTTTCGCACACCGAAGAAATACGCGAAGATCGCCATCTGGACGTTTTGACTGACGAAGAAAATGGTCTGCGGATCATCGTCTCGCGGTTGGGCGCGGAATTGATCAGTCTGGCGCGCATCAACCAAGCCGGGAGCTGGACCGGCTTTCTATACAGGGACAACGATCTGTCTACGCCACCTCAAGGATGGGCAAACCACGCAACGGTCATGGGGTATTATCTTCATCGGCTTAAAAATGGTCGCAGTCTTTACCGGGGCCGCGAGATCAAGGGAGGCAACCACGGGTTCCTTCGCTCCAAGACGTGGCGGCTTATCGAATCTTCAGTCGGCGACGGCGCTTCACTGAAATATCAAATCACACCCGACGATTTTTCTTCGAGCGAATATCCGCTCAAAGTCAGCGTGAATCTGACGTACAAGCTCGACACTGATAAAGTGAGCGTGCTTTTCGAGTTTCGGAACCAGGAGCCGGAGTTGACCGCGCATGTGGCTTTCGGATTGCATCCGGGATTCGCAGCGACTTCGTTCGAGAGCTTTCGTCTTCAAATGCCAAAGGGTCTTTACCGCAGATACTTTTCACCGGGCAATTATCTGTCAGGGGAAACGCGCGATATCGAATTCCAAGGTGGCGAAATGCCGTTTTCAAAGAATGAATTGGCCGGTTCGATCATTCTCGAACTGGTTGATGTCCGAAGACGCAATTTTTCCTATGTCGATCCACCGAGCGGCCGATGGGTAACACTGGATCTTACCGGTGTGCCGTACATGACTCTCTGGTCCGACGGCGGACCATTTCTCTGCATCGAGCCGTGCTGGGGTTTGACCGACCATCACGACCAGCGCGCCTTTGAAGACAAGCAGGGCATTCAAACAATTTCACCGGGAGGCGAATTGCGCGCCTCCTCCAGCATGGCTCCGCAGCTTGCCACCTGTGATTAATAAAGCGGGGAGGCCCGGCGCCTTTCCGCGCCGATGCACGCCGGGTCGCAGGAGAAAACGCAGCCGTCGACGAGCTGGCCCAATCGTTCCGAGCAATCACCAAAGTGTGTTCAAAACTGAAGCACGGGAGGCTCCAAAAATGAGCCAGAGCAGCTTCAATCTGAACTCAGACGCTCAGTCTGGTTCTCCCCAGTAGTCATAAATTTTAGGCAAGGAATCTCTGCATAAGGGCTTGCTGATTAACGCTAAATAGCGCCAGTTGTTTTAGTTCTTTGCTCACTTTCGAAACGTTGGCATGAATCCTGATAGTCCAGAAGCTGAGGTGATTACACCGAAGAGAACAAAACAAGAAAGAGAGAATAAATATGAAAACCAAAAAAAATAACAGCAAAGTGCCGAAGTCAGCTAAGACCAGGCTCAGTGACCTCACACCGAAGAGGGACGCGCGCGGTGGGATAGCGCCGACGCCGCCATATGTAAAGCCGCCAGCTTTGACGTCCAAGAGGAAGCAGCTAACTCTATAACTGCTTGAGTTGCACGTGGTGAAGGTCGCCTTTTAGGCGAGAGACTGCGCAGACTTTGGATCATTTTAATCAAGCGCAGAGGTAAGTTTCGTTTTTTAATCTCTCGCCTAAAGGCGGTAGCCAGATTGATTGGGGATTCGGTCCTCGCAATTAGCTGCATGATTGAAGTCCCCAACGCATAGAGATCCATAGCTTCCGGGCGGCCAGAATCCCATGACCGCCTCGGTGGTGTATAGCCGGGAGTGGCCCCCCAGGGTGGATCTGTTTCAGCAAGTGGGCAGGCGCCTTCGAAATCTAGCGCCCGCAATTTGTGATTTTTCTCAACTAAAAAGTTATCGGGCTTGCAATCACGCCATGCCCACCCGGCAGCGTGAATGTCGGCGACGATCCGCGCCATCTGCGTGCAATAGTCCAGCATCCGTCGAGCTGACATTCGCTGACGGCTGGCGAGCACCTCCTGCAATGGTTTTCCGGAGATGCGTTCCATTACCAGATAGTAACATCCGTTTGCCCGGAACGTTCTCATGACTCGCGGCACAGCGGCCATGCAAGTCGATCTTAGAACTTCCGCTTCGCGTTTGATTCGAATAAAGCCGTCGCGACCCAGCCAGTCTGTTTCTCCGTTGCGCCTTCCTTCTTTGATCACGCAGAGTTTCGCTGGCACAGACGAAATATCGCGGGCTTGGTAAACTCCGCCTCGCCCTCTCTGGGTGAGCGCCTCATAGCCGGTGTAGTCGGTTTCTAATGGCGTTGCGAGCTCCAACGCTGCCTGCGAGCGCACCGGTTGAAAGGGATCAGTCAACCAGTGTGGAACCGCGGCGCGAGGTTCCCGTAAATCCGGGACAAGCTTGCCATCCGGCCGGGCAATTGCAAGCACCCGCTTCTTGCGAAAAGTGGTTTTGAGACGTAATGAAAAACTACCGTACCTGTAGTAAACACAGGATCGGTTTCGCAGCGCGTTGTCGTAGGGAACCATCGGGGCGGCGAATTTCGCAGTCAGAGCGTGAAGCTTGGACGCAATGGCGGCTGCGGCTTCTGCCGATTGTGGGTAAACTGTAACAAACTTGCCTATCTGACTAAATCCGTAAAAGATCCCAGCGTTAAGCTTGTGTAACTCCGTAAGCGACTTTGGCGCTTTGAACCATATGTCGCTCCGCTTGAGGTAGGGAGCAATCAACCGGAAAACAGGACACGCAGACAGGATCGTTGCCGAAACGTGAAGCTTCCAGCCCTGGGACAGATCATCGCGGATTCGGTTGCGGCTGTATCGCCAAATCGACTGTTTGACTCGAATCGGCAGGTAAGCGTCGCAAAGCCGCTGCCATTCGCGTTCCGCTTTGCGAGCTGATGCATTCAGCCAGTCGTCCATCGGCGGAAAGACTCCAGTACTTAACGCTTACCCCGTGTTGCCTGCTTGTCAGTCCCGGCCGCGATCTTAGGCCGAGCTGTGGTCGCTGTATTGCCGGAAGGCCGGTCAGGAGCCATCGGGCGCGACCTCCGACCTGGCGCTTCGGCCCGGCCAGGGAGCATCCATAAACCGAAGCATGCCTCCGGGGTCTTTGGTCGGCTCCAGGTGACGGACTCTCATTTCTGTCTTCTCCCTTTAGTTGTTTGCGTCGACACAGTCACACCGAAGAGCAATTGATGCCCGCCTGTGACCTCTTGCTTTGGAATCAGGTCATCCAGACGGATCAATTTCTCTTTTTTGCGCTTGGCGCTTTGACTTTGTGGGTGCTTGGCGCCCACGTTTTTCTTGTTCTTAAGAGTACCCACGTTGCCCTTATGTTATCAGTATTCATGCCAAATCTGGGCGGACCTGGTCGAACCAAAAATCCTGGCTGGGTTTCTTGCTGGGCGGCAGAGGCTTGCGCGGCATGAGAGGGAACACCATCGACAGTTAAGATAACGACCGCGGTTGGAATCTGGGGCGGAACCAAGTCCACTACGTCTTATTTTTAGACCAATCATGCTTTAATTTGATGCAGCCTCTCGCAGATAGCGGGCGAGCGTGGAACGCGAGATACCGAGCAACTTTGCCGTGCGCCGCTGATTATGATTGGCCTGTTCATAAACAAATCGCACGTGCTGTTTCAACGCAGTTTCCAACGAGAAATCCTTAGTTGCAGCGTTAGCCTCATTACTGTTGCCGACGAATGCCGGGACGAATTTGCCGTTCTCTAATAGCGCTCGCTCCGGCACTGGTAAATCCGGAGGGAAGACGACATGCTCGGATAAAATAACCGACCTGTCGCAAAACAACGTCATGGTACGCACCGTGTGATTTAGCTCGCGCAGATTTCCGCGCCACTCATGATGAAGCAATTTCTCCATCGCTTCGGGATGGATCGCGGTGATATTCTTGCCTTCCTTCAAACTGGCCGTTTTCAATTCTGCGGCAATCAGCGCCGGAAGTTCCTCTGACCGTTCGCGAAGCGGAGGAATGAGCAGAGTCAGTCCGCTTAAGCGTTGATAAAGGTCTTCCCTGAATTTTCCCTGTCGCACCCTTTCGCGCAGTGAGCAGTTTGAGGCGCAAATGATCCGCGCGTTGGAAGTCAGCATTCGTTCGGAACCGAGCCGTTCGAATTCGCCGTATTCGAGCACGCGGAGGATTTTTACCTGGGCAAGTGGGCTCATCTCCGAGATTTCGTCGAGAAGAAGCGTTCCACCATCGGCGAGTTCGAACTTTCCCTTGACGGTTTGTTGTGCGCCGGTAAAGGCCCCCCGCTCGTGACCAAACAACTGACTCTCGAGCAGTGTATCGCTTATCGCGGATGCGTTAAAGGCAATAAACGGCCTGCCTGCTCTTGCCGACGAATTGTGGATGGCGTGAGCAAGCAAAGTTTTGCCTGTGCCAGTCTCGCCGAGGAGTACCACCGGCACCTGCGATTTTGCGGCGAGCGCTGCCAGCTGCAAGCAACGCGCCATGGCTTCATTGCTCGTGGTCAGGTCTTCAATTCTCAGCTTGGAAAGCGGATCTTGCATTGCGGCCCGAGGATTTATTGCTTCATGCTTTCACGCAACTGTCGAACGGGTTCGAACGCGTACTCAATTAGCGTGCGTCCACCAACGATGATGTTCGCTTGTCCTCTCATCCCGACTCGCAGAGGTAAAACTTGCCCTGCGCGGGGGGATATCTCATAGCGGTCGAGTGAGCCTAGCGCGACGAAGTTAGAGCCATCAGTGGTAGTAACCGCTGACGGACTGATCCAATCGAGTTTTCCGGTCACAGCGCCGTAACGCTGGTAAGGGAACGCTTCGAAGAAATACCGCACGCGCTGAGCGATGGCGAGTTTCGGGAGGCCAGCTTCGTTTAAGGTCATCCGAGCTCGCGGTTTCGCATCCTTCGGTGCAAGCTGGCAAAGCACTTGTCCCTGCTGGACAAAACTGCCCACGGTTCGCTGGTCAATGGAAGTGATCACGCCCTCATATGGACTCCGAACTGTCAGCAAGTTCTGCTGGGTATTTTCGAGGTCTGTTCTCAGAGCGCCGATCCGCATTCTTAATTTCTCGATTTCGGACTGTTGCTCGCCCCGCTGGCGAGCGTGCTCAGTTTCCATTCGCTGACGGTCGAGATTGGCCTGCTGCCAGCCCCTCTGCGCGACACTCAAATCTTTTTCCGAGCCGGCCAGATCGAGTTTCAACTTTACAAGATCGATCTCCGATTCACCGCCCTGCTTGGCCAACTTTTCCATTCGCGCGACCAGGTCGCGGCTTGTGCTGGCATGATTCTCGCGGAATTTTACTTCGCTTTTGGCCTGCTCGATTTCGGACTTCTTGATCTCGAGCTCCGCAGCATAAGCCGCTTCATTTCGGATGAGGCTTTCTTCCTTAGTGTGTAAATCTTCGCTCAGGGTCCGGAATTGCGTGTCCCAGCCGCGGATCTCGTCGGAGCGCAAGACGAACAACGCTTCGCCCAGTTTGACAGGTTGGCCCTCCTCCACAGCGACGCGACTGATTACAGCCTGGCGAGGTGATTGAATTGGATCGGCGCCCGTGGCGGGAATCAGGACAAACCGGCAGCGAACAGTTTCAGGCAATCGGACTACGATTGCGATGAGCAATGCCCACAGAAACCCTGCCAGCAAGAGCCAGGCGGCTGCCCTGATGATCCAATGCGGCGGCTCCTGAGACAACATTTCCGCCTCGAGATCGAGGGAACCGCGCTGAGTTGTCTGGGGCATCATCGAAGAGTTTGGTTCAGATTCCCAACTGCTGGCTGGCAAGATAATAATAGAGGCCGCGTTGGGCCATCAGCTCATCGTGTGACCCGATCTCGACAATACTCCCTTGTTCCAGCACCACGATGGAATGCGCCTCGCGAATCGTGCTCAGTCGATGCGCAATCACAATTGTTGTCCGCCCAGCCATCAATCGACCGAGGTTGTCCTGGATCTGCCGTTCTGATTCTGTGTCCAACGCGCTGGTCGCCTCGTCAAAAATCAATACGGGCGGATTATTGTAGATTGCCCGCGCAATGGCAATGCGCTGCTTCTGGCCACCGGAGAGCAAAAGGCCTGATTCGCCAATCTTTGTCTCGTACCCGAGCGGCAAGCGCATGATAAACTCGTGCGCGGCAGCCGCTTGCGCAGCGGCCAGCACGCGTTTGAGGTCCGGTTCTGGATCGCCAAACGAGATATTGCGCGCGATCGTGTCGCTGAACATGTGATTTTCCTGAAGCACTATTCCCACGTGCTGACGCACGTCACGATAGTTCAGAGTCTTTAGATCGATGTTGTCGAAATAGATGGTGCCTTCGGTGGGCTCAAAAAGACCGGCAATTAATTTGACCAGCGTGGTTTTACCGGAGCCACTGCGGCCCACGAGCGCGATCATGCGCCCTGGCGCCAACTCCACTGTGATGTTTTTCAAAATATCGGGTGCCTCAGGGCCCCCGTATTTGAAACTGACTCCGCGCAACTCGATGTGGCCTTCGAGGCTATGCACGGGAAGTAGCCGGGAACGATCACGACCCTGTTCCGGCTCCTGCTCAAAAATATCGTTTAATCGATTCAGCAGGACCGAGGCGAACTGCATGTTGTCCCACACCCCGAGAGCACGCAAAATCCCTGCACACGCCATCGCGGTGAGTGAACTAAATGCAACAAATCCGCCAACGGTTAACTGCCCGTGAATCACCTGCGTCGCTCCAACCCACAAGAAAATCGCGGTAGAAAGAAGGCCGATCGTTTGCAGGAGACTTTCCCACGACATCACGATGAAAGTCGCTTTGAAAAGTTTTTGCGAGACGGAAAGAAACTCGTTCAGCATAGCGTCGCGAAAGGCACTCTCTGCTGATGCCGCTTTCACTGCCTCGATTCCTTTAATGGCATCGATTTGATGCGAACTGTATTTCCCCTGGCTTTCTTCCATGCCCTGATACAGTGGGCGAAGCACTTTTACCGACAAAATCATTAGCCCCACGTAAAGGGGTGTTGTCGCCAAAAAGGCCAGCGTGAGCAACGGACTGTACATCGCCATCAAAATGACTGCGCCTACGAGGAAGATCGCTGCCAGCACGGCGCCGACGCCTTGTTGGACAGCGAACTGGCGAACTTGTCTCGCTCCTTCGAGCCGGCGTTGAATATCGCCTGTCCGCCGGCTGTTAAAATAGCTCATCGGCAGGGAAAGTAGTCTGCGGCTTAAAAAATCGAGCACCGCCGTATCGATTCGTACGGTCACAAACGCGAGCAAATATTCCTGTGCGAGGGTGAAGAGTTGCACAAAGACTAGCACGGCCACCATGCCAAGCAGAATTATCTTCAATAGGCCGAGGTCATTTTCGACAATCACTCTGTCCACGACCATTTGTGTGAACACAGGGAAAAGCAGTTCAAGGAAACTGACGGCGACGGCCAATCCAAACACCTGAAGTAAGATCACCTTGTAGCGCGCGAGGAAGGGAACAATCCAGGCGAGGGTTGGTTTGCTCTCCGGCGCTTGCTCGAACGCTGGCGTGTAATCGAACAGCGCCGCATAACCGGTCCACTTGGCTTCAAACTCGCGACGCGCAAGCTTGAGCAAACCCACCGCCGGATCCGCGACGCGTGCAAAGTCTGGATTGACCTCGTAAAGCACGATCCAGTGGTTGCCTTCCCAATGGACGATCGCCGGCAGCGGCATCATGGAGAGATTCCGCAGCGAGATTTTCAGAGCGCGCGCTGCCAGCCCAAGCTCGGTCGCTGCGCGACAAAGCGCCTTAAGGCTGGTGCCGTCGGTTGCTGTGTGACAAAGCTCCCTGATCCGCGCCAGGCTCACCTTCCGGCCGAAATGACGACAGATCATTGCGAGACTGGCTGCGCCACAATCCATCTCGTCGATCTGCATGATGTAGTCGATCTTGTGAGTGCGCTTGGCCTGTTTGCGGAAAAAGCCGCGCTCATCGGCGAACGGTTCTTCTTTGTCTTCCCTCTCAGCAGGCCGCCGTTGGCCATCCAGCTTTACTTTGTCGTGAACTCGGGCTTCAGCCGGCAGAAGTTCAGTCGTGAAATCGAGCGGAATACGGGCTTCCGTTTTTGCCTGGTAAAGTGCCAGTCGCTCGCTCAGCAGTTTATCAAATTCAGGAAACCGTCGCCGCAAAACATGCACCGCCCCAGGTTCGAGCGAGAGCAATTGACAATCGGTCACTGCTTCTACCGATGCCGCGCGGGGCGATCCGTTCAGGATCGACAGCTCACCGAAGAAATCACCCTCACGATAAAACGCCAGATTGTGCTCCCGCCCATCCAGTGCAGTAAAAGCGCGCGCGTGTCCTGTCTCGATGATGAAAAGAGGGCCCGCATCGTCTGCCTCACGAATGATCAGATTACCTTTTTGAACGCTGACCGGCTTGAACTTCTCGATCATGCTGCGCAGCACAGGCGTCGGAAGCCGGCCGAAATTGCTGAACTGATAGAGGAAACTTTGCAGGGCCCGACTGCGGCCGGTCGTCTCGATAGATTGCTTTAAATCGGGCTCCTGGCTAACGAGTCGCTGAAAGTCGTCGCGATCAATCCGCAAAACATCCACCGCCGTGCTGCAACGCACGGTTGCATTTCGGATACCGCCTTCTGCCAGCGCCGCTTCGCCGAACGAGTCCCCGGGTTTCAGTACCCCCAAAGGGATCTCTTCCCCATCGGCTTTAATCTTCAAGGCGCGGGCCCGGCCTATGGTCAGAACGTAAAACGAGTCGGCTGGATCGCCTTGTTTTACGATGACATCACCGAAATCGTAGTGTTCCTCCTGCAAAAGCGGTTCAATGGCATCGAAATGTTCATCAGAAAGAAAACGGAACACCGATGAACGCCGCAGAATTTCGCTGTCTTCTGTTTTCATTGCGCCGAAACCGGAGCGCCGAGCCGTCGCTCGACGTACTTGCTGACGAGTTCCGAGAAATGGCGATCGAGCAGTCGTTGGTCGATCCGCGACTTCACCCGCGGGTCGTCCGCGTGTGGCTCGATCTTTTTTACAATACGGCAGAGCTCAAATCCGTCGCCTCGCTCGATCGGTTTGAGCACCTGTCCGGGCGAAACGCAGAGGAATCTCTGCTGGGCATCGATGGAAATGTCTTCCAACAGAAAATTCACTCGTCGATAAGGATATCTCCCCTCGATGGCAACTTCCTCCATCGACATTCCGTCTTCGCGCACACAAAACAGCGCTTCTTTAGCGGCGTCGCGCGATTCGAGCTCGATGATTTCGGTTTCGAATTGCGTCAGAGACAAACGCAACGCTGCCAATTCGTGTTGACGGGCTTGTGGTACAAACAGCGCGTCGCGCCGGGTGCGATACGCTGCATCTATCGCGAGCATGATATTGAACCACTCCGAATCGCGCCCCAGCGTTTCCAGCCAATCCGCGAGTTGCGCCGGTTCAATCTCGTTACGATCCAAAAACTTTTGCTCCGCGACCGCGATTGCGTCTGGATCTGGGTTCTTTTCCGCGCAATGCGCTGCCAGGCGCCACATTAATGCAGTCGTCATCCGATCCAGTTCTCCAGAGAGAATCAATTCTGCCAGAAACAACTCGCGTAACTCGGGCGACGCGGAATGATATTCTACTTCAACTGGGACGATCTTTTTATAAAGCGTGTTCGCCCAGTAATGGCGGGTAAAGTAGTCAATGAAGTCATCAGGGATGAGGCTTCGGTTTGCCAGCCATGCTTCTGTTTCCTCGGCGGTGATCAAATCGTATTCGTAACGAAAAGCTTCCACTGCACTCGAAATCGCGGCCTCATCTAAATCCAAGTCTAGTTCATCGGAGCGCTTTTCCGCTTCGACCGCTTCGAGAAATTCTTTCCATTTTGCCTCCAATTCGCCCCTGAAAATGGCCGCATCAATCGCGTCGCGCGCTGTATATTCCTGATCTTCACACGCGCACACGATCAGGTCATGATGTGAAACTGACTCTGTGCTCGGCATTGAACTGCCCGTTTCTATATGGTTTTGAGAAGAATGTCGAGTGTGTCATTAAACCGTCCGGAAAGAGCCGAGAACGGCGAAAATGCTCGGTTTCCTGAGGAATGGTATTTTGCAAAGGTGCAATCACAAGGTTCAGTTCACAGCATGTCGGCCGCCTCGCTGCGAGCTTTGCTCGCGAAATCAATCGACTACGCCGGAATGTTCCCGCCTTGCAGTCTTGCGCTCGAACCGGCTCTTCAGAATCACGCTAACTATGTGCGCTCGCCCGAAGCGTGGATGCTCAACACATTCGTTCTTCCGGTCGAACAATTCGATGCAGCCAAGGAACTCCTTTCGCCTTTCGATCCCTTACATCCGCTGCGTGTTGCGGCGCTTGGACCGAAAACCGCGGATGCGGAAGCCTTTCTTGAAGCGCTGGAGAAAGCCGATACCGCGATTCGTTCGTTGTCGAGCAATGTCGATCTCATATCGATTAGCCACCTCGAGATGTTTTTGCCCCACGATGTACGTCTTCCCTTACTGGAAGAGGCGAGATCAATTGTCGGTGATTTGCCCGTTTTCTGGGAAACGCCACCGGATAGAGCCGAGCAAACCATTGCATTGCTGGCCGAATACAATTCCGATGCCGACTTGGCGACATTTGGTTACAAATTGCGCACCGGCGGAGTGACAGCGGATGCATTTCCGATTTCGGCGCAGATCGCCCACGCACTGGTCGCTCCGGCTACGCACCAACTCCCGATCAAGTTTACGGCGGGGCTACATCATCCGATCCGGCAATTTCGTGATGAAGTGAAAACAAAGATGCACGGATTCCTTAATGTGCTGGGCGCCGCAGTCCTCGCGGCCGAGCATCGATGGAATGCGCACCAAACCGCGACCATGCTGGAGGATGAAAGCTCACATTCATTTTCGTTTACCGAGGATTTTCTCGCGTGGCGCGAATGGAAAATCAGTACCGAACGCCTGCAATATCGACGAAAATTCGTGGCCTCATTCGGCAGTTGCAGCTTCGATGAGCCCCGCGAGGATTTGCGCGTGCTGAATTTATTGTAGCGGCGGTCTCTGACCGTCGCATAATCTGGTCGGCGCTCCGAGAGCGGCGCTACAGTTAAAATGCTACTCGAATCATTCATCGACGTTCCAGCCGGTTCCGATTTTCCGCTGGAGAATCTTCCCTTCGGCGTTTTTCAACCGAAACAAGGGAACTCGCGCGTGGGAGTCGCGATCGGCGATTTAGTTGTTGATCTTTCGGTCCTCGAAGAGCTCGGTCATTTCCGCTCGCCGGAGTTTCAGGATCGAAACGTGTTTTCCGAGGATTCGCTGAATGCATTTCTCGGACTGGGGCGCCCGGCGTGGCGAAAGGCCCGGGAAACCCTTCAACATCTTCTCTCCGCGGAGACGCCAATAATCCGTGATCACGCGCGGCTGCGCGAAAACGTTTTTCATCTGCAAAAAGATGTCGCGATGCAACTGCCGGCTCGCATCGGCAATTACACCGATTTCTATTCGTCGTATCATCACGCGCATAACGTCGGCACGATGTTGCGCGGGCCGGAAAACGCTCTGATGCCAAATTGGAAGTGGTTGCCTGTCGCGTATCATGGGCGCGCGAGCTCGGTAGTCATCAGCGGAACTGATGTGCGTCGGCCGAGCGGGCAGACCAAACCACCGGATGCGGCGTCCCCGACTTTCGGTCCGACCAAAAGCCTCGATTACGAATTGGAAATGGCGTTCCTGATCGGGCCGGGCAACTCGTTAGGCGGACCGGTGGCGATCGACGGTGCGATCGATCACATCTTCGGTCTTGTTCTGATGAATGATTGGAGCGCGCGCGACATTCAGGCGTGGGAGTATCAGCCGCTCGGCCCTTTCCTGGCGAAAAATTTTTGCACCAGCATTTCGACTTGGGTTGTCACGCTGGAAGCGCTCGAACCATTTAGGAAACCACTAACGCCGCAAGATCCCCATCCGCTGCGGTATTTGCGAGCAAAAAACGATTTCATGTTCGACATTTACCTTGAAGCACGCTTGCAAACTTCATCAATGGACGCGTCGCACATCATCACACGCACAAATTTTCAAAATCTTTACTGGAGCATTACGCAACAACTCGCCCATCACACCGTGAACGGTTGCAACTTGCAACCTGGCGATCTACTCGCGAGCGGCACGATCAGTGGAGCAACCGAAGAATCGCGCGGCTGCATGCTGGAATTGACCTGGCGCGGTGCAAACCCGCTCAAGCTACCAAACAGCGAAACCCGTAAATGGCTCGAAGACGGTGATCAGCTAACGATCACCGGCTGGTGCCAGGGCGATGGCTATCGGGTTGGTTTTGGGGAAGTCGTTGGACGCATCTTGCCAGCTGCGCCAACCCCTTAGCTGTAGGGAAGCTGACAGCGTCCCATACAGACCTCCCCACGCGGCGTTGACGCAGACGACACGCCTGCCTCTACAGGTCTGTGCAGAAGCTTCAGTACCGCACGCGAACCAGAAACAATCCTTCGGCCGGTGCAGCAAAACGGGCGGAAGTCGTCTGGGCGCAATCCAGTCGCGCGGTGACATCCTCGATGCGGATTTTACCAAACGCGCATTTTACCAGCGAGCCAACAATTAATCGGACCATCTTGTAAAGAAAGCCCTCGCCATCGAACTCGATTGTCACGCAGAGACCTTTTTGCCGGACGCGCACAGAATAAATCGTGCGGATCGTGCTCTTTTCCGGTTTCCCGCGATTGGCAGCGAAGCCGGCAAAATCATGAGTGCCGACGAAATGTTTGGCCGCCAACTTTAGTAGTTTCAGATCGAGCGAGTGCGGGACATGCCAGGCACGACCGTATTCAAATGGAGGAAAAATGGGCGCTGACCAGATTCTGTAGCGATAGATTTTTCCCTTTGCCGAAAGACGCGCGTGAAAATCGTTCGATACGTATTGGCAGCGCATCACTCGTATCGCTGGGGGCAGCAACGCGTTGAGCGCTTCTGTCCAACGAGCGTGCGGCAAAATTTTGTTCGCAAGATCGACGTGTGCGCATTGCGCGAATGCGTGGACGCCTGCGTCTGTTCGCCCGGCCCCGTGAACGCGCACAGGTTTGTCTGTAACCCGTTCAAAAGCGCCCTCCAGATGATCCTGAATAGTGTTGCGATGAGATTGGCTCTGCCATCCGGCAAATTGTGCGCCGTCGTACGATACGACGAGTTTTAGCCTTCGTGACATGGCACTTTAGCAATCGTGATCGGTGATCAGTGAATAGTGATCGGTAGCAAATTACTGATGACCCATCACTGATCACTTTTGCTTGGCGCGTTCGCGGCTTGCCTGTCCAAGTAGCTCTGCAAAATCATTTGGGCTGCTACTTGATCTACGTAGCGACGAGTGTGCCGCGTTTTCTTGCCTGCCTCACGCAAGGCTCTGTGCGCTGCGACAGTGGTTAGCCGTTCATCCCAGGTTACAACCCGACACGGCAGAATCGCACGCAGCTTTTCCACAAACTGCAGGACTTCAGTCGCGGCCGGGCCGAGCTGGCCATTCATGCGCTTCGGCAACCCTGCCACGACGTGGTCAACGTTCTTTTCGCGGACGATTTCCGCCACGCGCGATGCCGCCTCCTCGTTGGCTGGAATTGTTTCGAGTGGATGCGCCAGCAACTGTAACTCGTCAGAGATCGCCGCGCCGATACGCGCTCGCCCAAAATCGAGAGCCAAAATCGGATTCATTTGCGCCGTCACATTATTGCAGTTCTGGCGGAATTTTGCCGATAAGCTCCTTGATCCGTTCGGCTTCGTGGCGGTGACAAATCAAAAGCGCATCTTGCGTCCGCACGACAATCAGGTCCCGAACTCCGAGTAGCGCGACGGTTGTGCCGTCTTCCTCGAAAACAATGTTATTGCTAGAATCAACCGCGGTGATGGTGCGCTTCGCGGCGTTTCCTTGTTTGTCCTTCTCAAAGTAATTCGCTACTGCTCTCCAGCTTCCGATATCGTCCCAATCGAAGCTGGCCTCCACTACAAGAACGCGATCTGCCCTCTCCATGATCGCGTAATCGAATGAGATGCGCGGCAGTTTACTGAAGCGCTCACGCAAAGCCTTCTCGAAATTGCCCGGAGCCCGAACTTGGGAAATGAAATCAGCCAGCTCTGGCGCCTGACGGTTGAATTCGCGGAGCACTGTAGGCACCGACCAAACGAACATCCCCGCGTTCCACCGGAAATTTCCCTTTCGCAAAAACGATTCAGCCAGATCGAGATTGGGTTTTTCGCGAAAGCGCAGGACCCGATGAATCGCTTCGTTGTCGGTGCGCTTGCGCAAATGAACCGGCTTGCCTTGCTCTATATAACCAAAGCCGGGACACGCCCAGGTTGGTTTGATGCCGATCGTGACAAGCTCGCTTGTCTCCTCGGCCGCGTCGGCAGCCAGGGCGAGTGTTTCCTGAAAAGCCGTTCGGTTTGCAATCACATGATCGGCGGGAAGCACGACCATGATGGCTGCGTGATCGCGAGCTGCCACCCAGCCGGTGCCGAGCGCGACGGCAGCAGCGGTGTCGCGTTTGGCCGGCTCCGCCACAATATTCTCCTTTGGAAAATTCCTGAGCAGTTTACGAACTGCGCTTTCCTGTTCTGTGTTCGTCAGGATCAGAATGCGCTCGGGTGGAATAAGTCCCTCAAGGCGCGCCAAAGTTTCTTCGAGCAGAGTTTTGTTTGAGACGAGGCGCAGGAGTTGCTTGGGACGCGCCTGCCGGCTTAACGGCCAAAAGCGTTCACCGCTGCCACCGGCGAGGATGAGCGCGTAGATCGAATTGAGCATGTCGATGCAAAAATGGGAGGATCGTTCTGGTCGCGAAAATTGCCGTTTCTTTTTCCCAAACGCGACGTATATGGTAGGCGATGTCTTTCCCCATATCCATTTCAAAAACTGCCGAACAGCTTCCCGTTGATCCGCTGCTTGTCGTCACGCGCACTGCTATTGGTCTTGGCTTGGGCATGTTGGTGGCCGATAAGATTAAACCCTCAATTCGGCATGCAGCAGCGATTGCGCTTGTTGCAATTGGCGCTTTGGCGGCGGCCCCGTGGCTGGTGAAAATCACGCTGGGGCAGATTAATCGGCCTGAATCCGAATGGGGCAGCCGCGCCCGTCTGCGTTCCATTCGCGGCGATTCCGGCTATAGCTCCGATTCAGAATTCTATTGATCGGTAGGCGCCGGCATTGCCAGGTTTTCTATAGGCCGGGGTCGGCGGTCCAGACCCGACGACAGGCGCCGCTTATATAAATGCTTCGACAACGGAATCCGCCACCGTTTTGCCTTTTGTAGTCAGCATTAAATTGCCATTCGATTCTCGAAGCAGCCCGAGCGCTATAAACTCATTCCTTTGTTGCGCGAAATGTTTCAAATCCGCAGCAGAAACCCCGTCGCGCGTCCGCAGCGAGAGTGCGACTCGCTCCGTGCGTTTCATTTCGTCCGTAAGATTTTCGGTCGATGCACGGGGTGATTGACCGGAAAGAACGCGATCAATGTAGGCGCGGTAATCAGAGACATTCTGCCAGCGCCGCATCCCTACAGTGGAAACCGCGCTCGGGCCGATGCCGAGATAATCTTTGCTCAGCCAATAGGCGCGGTTGTGCACTGATGAAAAGCCGCGACGCGCGTAGTTTGAGATTTCATAATGTTCGTAGCCGGCGTTCTCCAGGATTGACATAGCTACCTCGAAGAACTCGGCGTCCGCGTCCACGTCCTGCCGGAATTCGCCGCGCGCGTGACGCAGAAAAAACGCCGTGTCCTCTTCGTACGTGAGGCAATAGGCAGAGATATGATCAGGTTGGAGAGCGATGGTTTTCTCCAGCGTCAATCTCCATTGCTCAATCGTTTGCCCTGGCAATCCAAACATGAGGTCAATATTAATATTCGAGAATCCGGCCGTGCGCAGCAGTCGAAAAGATTGCTCCGCTTGTCTTGCGCTGTGTTCTCGGCCTAAAAGCTTCAGCAACCCGTCATCCCACGACTGAACACCAAGACTGATTCGAGTTACTCCCAGCCTGCGAAGAAGAATTGCTTTGCGGGCTGACACGCTTCCCGGATTCGCCTCGATCGTCCACTCTTCGAGAGATGAGAGATCGAGTCGCTCGCGAAAGCCTTCGAGCAAAAATTCCAATTGCGCAGTCGTAAGAGCTGTCGGAGTGCCGCCACCGAAATAGATCGTCTCAGGCGAAATCGCAAAACGTACGCGCTGCCCGTCGAGATCGCTCAATATCGCTTCACAAAATCGCAAGGTCTGCGAACGATCGAGCAAATCTTTGTAGAACGCGCAGTACGGGCAAATACGCGCGCAGAAGGGGATGTGAACGTAGATGTGGCGGATCATACTTTTGTCATTCCGAACAGAGCAAGGAACCTCTCATAGGATGTTGGATCACTGTTCTCATCTAGCGCGTCTCAAGCTTTGTAGGCAGGGTCCTTCGCTTCGCTCAGGGCGACAGTCAGTTGAGCGCAGTTGTGATTCGCGCTGTTACTCATAAAATCCGTTCGCCACCGTGAAGCAACCCTTGCTGATGCGAAACGTAGTCCTCGTTCTGTTTTGCGCCATCGCCTCCGGGCTGGCGCAAGCACCCCAGACCGCGCCGACACCTTCGATTGTGTATTCTGTGCATGATCCGCGCTCAATCAAAGATTACAACACGAACCCGCGCGTTGTGCGTGAGATGGTGAACCGGCTTGTCCTGGCCGCCACGGGACAGTCTGACGTGGCGAAGGCGTGGGGGGCGCTCGTTTCCCCAAACGACACGATTGGAATTAAAATCTGCGCAGCAGGCGGCGACCTTTTCACGACGCACCACGATATCGTGAATGCGATTGTCGATGGGCTCGTGGCAGCTGGCCACCCCCGCAAAGGCATAATTGTTTGGGATCGGTCTCTTGGCGGAATCAAGGGAGCCGGTTATAGACCAGGAATTGATGGTTACCAGCTACAAGCAATCGCGCCGCGCGATGGATATGACGCAAAAGCAATCCTGTCCGCGCCTTTAATTGGGAAACTGGTTTGGGGCGATTTCGATTACGTCGGTGACATAACGAAAGCGCCCATTCTCTCTGACACGGAGAACACCAGCAATGTGAGTCATTTTTCGAAGATCCTTTCGACCGACGTTACCAAAGTCATCAATGTTCCCGTGATGAGTATTAGTGAAACGAATGGAATCGCTGGTTGCATTTACAACATGACAATTCCGAACATCGACAACTGGCGTCGTTTTGCGCAAGGATCTCGTTTTGGCGCGGAAAGTCTTGCAGAAATTTATTCTAATCCACTCATCGCAAGGAAAGTCGTCTTCAATTTGATGGACGGCCTCATAGCGCAATATGCAGGCGGGCCGCAGCCGCAACCCAATTACGCGGTTCATCATGCGACGCTGTACGCAAGCACGGACCCGATCGCTTTGGACGCCGTCGCCTTGAAACGTCTGGAAGAATGGCGCGGACGGGCGAGTCTGCGTGCGATCCGTCCACTGGCGGCCTATATCGACTTTGCCAGCCAGATTGGCCTCGGTAACTCAGCGCCCAATCGGATCGAGGTAAGAAATGCCGGGCGATGAATCTTCGCTAGAAATGCATTTCGTAGCCGCGCGCTCTCGCTTACAGACAGCTCTCCTGCGCTCGGTCTCCCGTTCATTTTACCTTTCAATCCGGTTTTTACCGGCGCAATTACGCGAGCCGATTGCGCTGGCGTATCTGCTTGCGCGGGGAACTGACAGCGTTGCTGACACGGCCGGAATTTCCGGCCGCGTACGAATTGAAACGCTAAAATTGCTCTCGGACGGAATTCAGGGCAAAGCTTCGCGCGATGTCGTCGTCGATCTGATCTCCTCATTTGTCCCGCTACAGGAGAGCAAGAGCGAACGAGAACTGCTTGAGTCATTGCCGGATTGCCTTAATTGGCTCGACCAAATGGAGCAGGCAAATCGCAACGACATTCGGGTAGTGCTCGAGAAAATCACGCGCGGCCAGATGCTCGATCTACAGCGCTTCGACAATCCGCAAGAAATCCGCGCGCTCGGCACCGCCGTCGATCTGGACGAATATACGTATCTGGTTGCCGGTTGCGTGGGTGAATTTTGGACGCGAGTCTGTTTCCGGCATGTTCGGAACTTCGCCAGCCGGAGCGAAGACGAGATGTTGGCGCTCGGGAATCGCTATGGGATGGCGCTTCAATTGATCAATGTGCTGCGCGATGCCGGCTCCGATCTTCGAGCGGGCAGATGTTATTTTCCGGAATTCGAATTAAGCGCGGCGCATCTGACTGCATCGCAGATTCTCTCCGAACCAGAACGCTTTCAGCGCATTTACCGAGCCTGGGTCGAGAAAGCAAAAGCCGAACTCGAGTGCGGCATGCAATACTCGCGCGCGATTGAAAACCGCCGCGTGCGTGCTGCGACAGTTCTGCCGGCATTGATCGGTGCGCGCACACTTTCTCTTTTAGAGGATGCGGGAGCGACAGTCTTGCAGCGCCCGGTAAAAGTCCCGCGGCACGAAGTGCACGCGATGATTTTGCGGCTTGGCGTGACTCTTGCATCACGCAAGCAGATCAGCGCAATGTATCTGCAATTCTCTAGGTAGGGGCGGTTCACCTGAACCGTCCGGGCGATTGCGGTCAATCGCCCCTACCATTTACACAAAGTAGTTGCGTTGTTTTTCGGTGATTGGTTGCTCGAGTCGCTCCAATACCTGCAGCATGTCTTCCCAAACCTTGCGCTTTTCCGAAGGTGCCTGGTTGCGGAGCAAGTAAGCAGGATGATACGTGATCATGAGGGGGATGCCGTTGTAAGCGTGCCACCGGCCGCGCAGGTCCCGCATGGTCCCTCGCATTCCAAGCAGGCCTTCCACCGCAACTGCACCGAGCGCGACCAAGACTTTCGGCTGGATGACGTCGATCTGCTCGACCAAATAAGGCCGGCAGGTCTGCATCTCTGTCGGCGTCGGAACGCGGTTTCCAAATGTGCCCGGCGGCGTGTCCGGCCGGCACTTGAGGATGTTCGCGATGTAAACGTCTTCGCGGGTGAAATTCATCGCCTTGAGAATTCTCGTCAGCAATTGTCCGGCGCGTCCGACAAATGGTTCGCCTTGTCGATCCTCATCCACCCCGGGGGCTTCACCGATGAACATTAAGTCCGCGTCGGGATTTCCTACGCCGAAGACGGTTTGTGTGCGCGAGCACGCCAGATGCGCGCATTTCGTGCAAGCGCAGACACGTTCGCGAATCGGCTCGAGTAATTCTGCTTTGTTCCTACCCGGCTGCAGCCGTTGCTCTGTCAGCGATGTGTGGGCTTCCCACCCGCCTTCGTCAGACTTCGACGTGGCAGGCAGCGACGCGGCTACAGGATTACTCGTTTGCAATCGCGCGAGCACAATTCTGGATGCACGCGGCAAACGGTCATTTGTCTCTCGAATTTTCTCCAGCGCTGCGATCACAAAATCGAGAGCTGGCTGCGTCATTTGCGGCGATCATCCAAAATTTTGCGCACAGACGCAATCTCTTTGATCATGCAGCGATGGGTGCGCGATTAAGCGATTACGATTACGACCTGCCGCGGGAATTGATTGCACAGCGCCCGCCCGCGCGCCGCGAAGATTCTCGCATGATGGTCCTGCATCGCGCCCAGCAGACAATCGAACATCGGCAATTTCGCGAACTAAAAACATTTCTGCTGGAGGGCGACCTGCTTGTCTTAAATGACACGCGTGTTCTTCCAGCGCGACGATTCTCGGACGATGGTGCAATTGAATTTTTATTTCTTGAACGTCTCGGTCCAAATCGTTGGAAGTGTCTGGTCAAGCCGGGACGCAAAATGCGGATTGGCGCGACGGCAAAGATCAACAACGTCACTTTGCGAGTTGAGGAGATCACACACGACGGCAATCGCATTGTGGCATTAGATGAAGATGTCGATCTATATGCCGGCGGTTTCATGCCGTTGCCGCCGTATATCAACCGGCCGAGCGATGAGAATGACTCAGCGCGTTATCAAACTGTTTTCGCGTATGCTGCCGGCGCGATTGCCGCGCCCACTGCCGGGCTTCATTTTACTCCTGAAATCTTGAATGAGATTCCGCACAGCTTCGTGACTCTGCACGTTGGTCCGGGAACGTTTCTGCCGGTGAGATCGGAAAACATCACCGAGCATCGCATGCATGCGGAGCGGTTTTCGATTTCGCAAGAAGCCGCGCGAAACATCAACGATGCGCGCCGCATCGTTGGGGTCGGAACGACGGTGGTGCGCGTACTCGAAACAGTGGCGCTTGACACTCGACCGCTTAAACCAGTCAAGTTTAACAAGCGTCAGATTGTGCCGCAGTCGGGTCAGACGGATCTGTTCATCTATCCGCCGTTCGCGTTTCGAGTTATCGATGCGCTCCTGACGAATTTTCACCTGCCGCGTTCAACTTTGCTCATGCTGGTCAGTGCGTTTGCAGGCCGTGAGTTCTTGCTGCGCGCGTACGAGGAAGCGATTCGCGAACGGTATCGCTTCTACAGCTATGGCGATTGCATGCTGATTTCGTAGGTAAGGTGCGACCGCTGGGCGCGTCGTTAGGAGCGGTGTTGGTGACAGAGAACGGACGGGCCGGCGGTCTGCCCCTACCACTTTGAGGGAGTTATGATATTCTTCGCGCCAAATGCCCGATGAACCCAGAGGCGAGCTGGTGATTCAAACGATTGCCATGCCGAAGGACACAAACCCGAAGGGCGACATTTTCGGCGGATGGTTGACATCGCAAATGGACCTTGGCAGCGGAATTCTCGCGGCCAAAACCGCGCAAGCGCGCGTGGTTACCGTAGCTATGGAAGGAATGTCTTTTCTCGAACCCGTGCGGGTAGGGGACACCGTGCGGTGCTATGCCCGAGTGGAGAAAATCGGGCGGACTTCGATGACCATTCCGGTGGAGGTGTGGGTGACTCGTTACATGACCGGCGAAGAGCGCCGTGTCACACATGGCGTCTTTACTCTCGTCGCTGTTGATGAATCCGGAAAACCAATTCCGGTAAAACGCAGCAGTGCGTAGTCGCATCGCATTCGTCCAAGGCTATTCTGATCGATGACGCAGTTCGCCTATGTGTTCGAACGATTTCCGTCATTCGGACAGACGTTTTGCTATCGGGAAGTAGCTGAGCTTGCTCGACAGGGCATCGCGCCGCCGGTTTTCTCCATCCGCAATCCGAAAGACGAACCACCGCAAGATTGGGATACGCGCATCGTCCAACGTGTCGACTATTTACCCGAAGAAAAGCAATTGCTGGAGTCGGTTCGCCGAGCTTCGAAAAAAGGAAAACTGACGGCGGAAATCATCGGCGCTCTCGATGAATGGGGTCGGCGCACTGATTTCCTTCGGCTGTATCAGGCTGTTTATGTCGGGTTATGCCTGCAAGAAATGGGGATTCGCCACGTTCACGCGCACTTCGCGGGAATGGCGGCGCGTACGGCTTACTGGATCCACAAATTTTTTTCCATCACTTTTAGTTTTACCGCGCATGCCAACGACATTTTTGCGCCGCGAGATTTCGAGATTGGACTCGATAAGCTAGTCGCTGTGGCGCGCGTAATCGTTACGGAGACCGATTACGCTGCGCAATTCTTGCGAGATCGTTTCCCAGACCGCGCGAATCACATCCATCGCATTTACAATGGCCTGAATCTCCCCGAATTCGGACGCACGGACTTTTCATCTACTCCGCCCTTGATCATCGCGGTCGGTCGTTTGATTGCAAAAAAAGGATTCGCCAATTTGATTCGCGCCTGCGGATTGCTTGCGCAGGGCGGAAAATCATTCCAATGCGAGATCGTTGGCGAAGGCCCACTCGAAAACGAATTGCGCGCGCAAATCGAGCAGCTGGATCTGCAAGATCGCGTTGCACTGTCCGGCGCTAAACCGCAGCGGGAGGTCCGGCAGCGTCTCGCCGCGGCGAGCGCTTTTGTGCTGCCAAGCGTGGTCGACGCGCAGGGCGGGATGGACAATCTTCCCACGGTCATCATGGAAGCGATGGCGACGGGGTTACCGGTCATCTCGACCGACATCGGCGGCATTCCAGAAATGGTCCTTCAAAACGAAACAGGTTTTCTGGTGCGACCGGGCGATGCAGTGGCGCTCGCTGGGGCCATCAAAAAAGTGACTGATGATCGTTCATTTGCGCAAAGGCTTGGCGACGCTGGATACCGGCGTGCGCAAGAGCTTTTTTCGATTGAGAAAAATGTGCGCGATTTGTGCGCGCTGATTCTATAGCGGCGCTCCAAGTTGCGTTTAGCGCCAAAGGCGGATTCAATTTTGAGCCTGGAGGCAACGCCCTAAGATTCAATCACAGCGCGAACGGACGGTGGTAGGGCGCGTCACTCCGTGCGCGCCGTTGCGGAACCTGAAGGCGGCATGCAGAGGACTGCACGCCCTACCAGATTCGCCGCTACAATAAATCGCGAACGCAATTCACCGCGTTCAGGTAAACATGGTGCGGTCCGCCGCGCATCAGCTCTTCGCTCATCAGGCCCACCGGATCATTTTTTCCCGCCGGCATCAGCTGTGGCATGCGTTTTTCGCCGGGCTCTCCGCGTGAAACTTCAAGCAGATCACCGCATTTCGCATGGGTCACCACAAATTCCACCTCGCCGGTAGTCAGCGCGACTTCGTGAATGGGTTCACCGTCGCGCTCGCGCAGTTCGATATCGATGTTGCGACTGGATGGGCCGATGAAGCGCAACTCGTGCGACGATGTCGCTGTCTCAGCGCGCCAGTTCAACTGTGCCGCAAGCCAGCCAGCGAAAAGAACAGCCGTCGATCGGAATCCGGGGGCGAAGTCGATTCGGAGCTTCCTGATTTTTGCAAAATGGTGATGCGACGCAGGATGATCGAAAAATTGCGCCAGCGCGAAGCGCACATTATCCAATCGCGTCCAATTTAAGTCGCAAAGCACGATGCGCTGTTTCGCTTCCTGTTCTGCGGACTCCACCAGGCGCATTTGCGCACGAAAATCTTCCCAACCCTGGCTGTCGTAGATCAGCCGATCAACCCACGCCCAGAGTTGTGGATCCATCGGCTCACGGAATTCTTCCTGCCACCAAAGATAAAACGGCAGGTCCGAATCCAGGTGCGAGAAAACTATGTTCGGCAGTAGAATCGTACAGCGGCCTTTGAGCAGGAATGAAATTTGCTCGGAGCAGACTTGCTTGCTCCCTACGTGGCTAACGTGACAATG
>Ga0099791_10000098_pt1 | contig 28058 bp, 24 predicted proteins | sample Rivendell_Oct201_7_FD_77318 | JGI IMG/M metagenome (GOLD analysis project Ga0099791, IMG submission 77318) | Vadose zone soil and rhizosphere microbial communities from the Eel River Critical Zone Observatory, Northern California to study diel... | ecosystem: Environmental > Terrestrial > Soil... | reverse complement strand
TGCGCTGGCTCGTTCCACGGCCGATCGCGTCATCAGTGGCGGCCAGGTCGGCGAGCTGTCCTGGGAGAACAAGCCCTTCCAGGAGCGGCAACCCATTCGTATCGCGCCGTTCCAAGCCACCCATGGCCACGGTGGCCAGGCCGTGCCGCGCGGCAAGCAGTCCTACCGGTTTCGCGTCACCTCCGGCATGAGGCGCGAAGACGCGGATCAGCTTCGAGAGGTGACGGTGCGTTCGGCGACCGGCCAGCCGGTCCCGCTGGGCCTGCTCGGGCACCCGTCGTACGTGACGACCCCTGCCGCGATCCGGACCGAGAACGGCGAGTTGGTCGCCTTCGTCTACGTCGACTTGAACCCAGGGACCGATGTCTCGAGCTACGTCGGAGGGGCGCAGCGCGAGCTCGACCGAGCGCTCGGCGCCCAAGAAATCCGCCTCGAGCCCGGAGAGCGGATCGAATGGACCGGCCAGTACCAGCTCCTCGCCGCGGGCGAGCGGCGTCTCAAATGGATCGTCCCGTTCGTGGCGATTGCCATGCTCGGGCTCTTGTTCCTGCAGTTCCGGAGCCTGACCGAAGCGCTGATCGTGCTCGTCGCCGTTCCGTTCGCGCTGGTGGGGAGTTGCTGGACTCTGTTCCTGCTCCACTATCCCCTCTCGGCTCCGGTCTGGGCCGGGCTGCTCTCAGCCGTCGGTCTGGCGATGCAAACGGGCGTCGTGATGGTTGTGTACATCGACGAGGCTTTTCATCGCCGCGTACGGGAGGGACTGATCCAGAGTCGCAACGACATCGTCGCCGCGCACGCCGAAGGGACCGTGCAGCGCCTGCGCCCCAAGATCATGACCATCACCACGATGGCGGCGGGCCTTCTGCCCCTGCTCTGGGCGGACGGTTCGGGCGCCGAGATCATGAAGCGCGTGGCCGCGCCTATGCTGGGGGGACTCGCGACCAGCGCGTTTCTCACGCTCGAGGTCCTCCCCGTCCTGTACACAATCTGGCGCGGTCGTCAGCTTCGCCGTTCACAACGAACCGGCGTGCCGCTCGAAACGATCGTCGGCGCGGTGCCCGCCTGGGCCCGACGGTAACCCCCTGCGAAGGACGGGCGCCGTTGCGACCTAAATTACGGAGGTGCGCTCCAAGAGTTCGGAAGATATCGCCGAGCCACTGGCTCCATTGCGGCTTCGATCGGTGCCTAACGACGTCCCAGCGCATGTGATTGGCCGCGTACTCCTGCTCATCGTACCTCCCGCTCGCGCTGGCCAACCTATCGCAGACGAAATGGGCGCCGTCTTCCACAAACTGGATCGAGCATTTTCAAGAACCGATCGTCGGAGCTCGGACCGACCGCTGCCCTTCAGCGACGGTCTCGCCGGTAGGCTGCCGGGGTCGTTGGGAATCGCAAGCGCAGTTACGTCTTCCTAACTTGCCCCACCCTGCGGCCTGGTGCGATCTAGTTTGTTTCTTCCCTTTGTTTGTTCTTACTTCGTTTTCGGTATGACCAATTGAGCTACGGTTTGAGTTGGGACGAGCCACGCTCGTCCCGGTGGATTGCTGTGCACCGCGGGATGCTTTACGCGTCAGCGCCCAGGCCAGGAGATCAGCGGAGAGCCGGTTGGCGATGCGCTGCCGCCTTCGGGTTCCAAAGTGAGCTGGAGCTCTTGAGGCGGAGCGAGAGGCACGCTTTCTTCGTAGACGATGAGCCCGCGTCCGCTTGCATCCGGCACGCCCTGGCCGAGCGAAATCCACTTGCCCTCGCGTTGGGTCCAGGCTTGATACGTCTTTCCGCTCGGCGGTGGAGGCAAGTCGGAGAACGTGAGAACTGCGTTCGACGCTCCCGGCCGGGTTCGGTAGTTTCCGTGCGCCGCGGGGGGTGCGTTTGGCGTAGCGACCAGCCTCACCACCTGGGTGTCGCTGGCGGTCACCATTCGGAGCGCCGCTTCGCTGCGCGTCTCGCGCGCTTGCTCCGAGCTGTACTGGAACGCAAATCGCGTCGCCACCACAGCGACTAGGACCGCGGCCATCGCCGCGAGCGCAATGCGAAGTTGCTGGATTCCCGAACGGATCCGGGTTTTCATCGTTCCAAGGGGAACCTTGAGGGTCTCGGCGACCTGCTCGTGCGTCAGGTCCTCGAAGAATGCGAGGCTCAAGGCCTGGCGCTGAGGAGGCGCCAGGGTGCCAATCGCCTTCTGAATCGCAGATCGCCGATATTCTTCCCAGACCGCCTGATCGGGTGGACTCGCCCCATCTGGCAGCTCCTGCAGCGCCGAGGCATCGCGCTCTTCACCCGATTCGGGCTTGCGGCTTCGGCGTCGCAATTCGTTGAGCACGCGCGAGCGCGCAATCTGGACAATCCAGGGGCGTACGGGGCCGCGGGCGCGGTCGAACGTCTCCGCGTTTTTCCACACGGAAGCAAAGACCTCCTGCACGATGTCTTCCGCGGCGTCTCTGCCCAATGATTCGGCCGCTATCTTAAAGACCGTCGGAACATATCGGCGGTAAAGAGGACCAAGGGCGGTGTCATCCCCAGCTGCCAGAGCCAAAAGCAGCTCTTCATCGCTGCCTTCGGGGCCTTTCTTCACTGACACGAGCACGGACCTATTCCGGACTGACAGTCATTCGCCACGATTGTTGCTGTCCCAAACGTTTCCGCAGCCAGGCGTCGATGGAAAGATCCCCCGCGCCCACTGTGAGCAAGACACACGAGGACGCCAGCATCGCGAAGTCCAGCCGCGCTTCGTGCGCCATGTCCCAAAATCCGCTGTGGAGCAGAATGGGCACCTTGGTGGTGACGATCGCCACCAGCATGTCGATGATCAAAGCCAGGGCGGCAAGCCGGGTGAGCAGCCCGAAAACGATGAGCAGGCCGCATGCGATCTCGACGACGCCGACGAACGGAGCCAGCACTTCGGGGGACGGAATTCCAATCTTCACGAATCGTCCGACGCCCAGCTTGTCTGGCGTGACGAACTTGAGAATCCCCTCGAGCAGAAACACGAAACCCGCGACGCCTCTCACGAGGAGCAACGGCGCGGGGCTTCGGTCGGGGGTACTCAGGATTCTGTCAAACAACTGATTCATTGGTCTTCTCGGGGGTTTTGAGGAAATTGAAGCCTTCTATCTGTCAGTACACCGGTACGCGCCCTTTGGATTAGGCTGGAGGCGCCGGCTTCGGCAGAAATCCGAGAGTGCCCGCGCCAACTCTTCCTGCGTCAATCGCTCAGCTCGTCGGGTTCGCAACTCGCGAACGCGTTGGTCGATTCGTTTTCCTATTTCCGACATTAGGCAAGCTTGAGAAAGGTGAAGAGGTGGGTGTGTCCATCGGCTGTTCCGGTCGTCACCTCTACCGTCTGGCCGGCACTGATACTGGACAGCTGTGCTGACGAAACGACCACACGGTGCGAATGGTTTTCAACCACGCTGGACGGCCCATTCACTCCGGTGGCAGGAGGCATGTCGATCGCGGCCATCTCAATCCCAAACGTATGCGAATGATCGCCAACGACGTTTGAGGTATAGATGAACTTGGTTCCGTTTTGGATCGGCTGATTCGTTGGGCCGTTCGCGGTTTGGTCGCTACCGCCACCGCCACATCGGACTAAAAACAAGCCGGCCGGGATGAGAACCAGCGCACCTCCTGCCAGCCTACAAAATTGACGTCGTTGCATGGTAACTCCTGATTGTTTTAAGACACCGCGAGTTCACGTCCGTTGCGTGACACAGCCTATTGTTTCATCGAACGGCGGTCGTCCTTTGAGCGACCTGAGCGTATCAGCGCACGCGAGGCCACAGTCGAAAGATCGGCCTTCGACGGCGCTTCGCTAAGCGTGTCCCGGGCCCAGTCGAGAGACTGAACGGTCTGTTCCGGCGGGAAGCGCCACGAGCATGCAAGCACGCCCATCGATCCGAACCCAACGAACGCCAGCGGCGCCAAAACCGGCGGGGCGCCAATCTTGATTCCTCCGGCGTCGCCGGGACGCAGCGCCCACGCTGCTAAAACTTGGAATACTCCGGAGATGGGATGGCCTTCGCTGTGGAACCAGAGCCCGAGGAGACCGATCAGAAAAGCAGCGGCAAATCCCACCAGCAAGACCTGACGCCCGCCCCGATGCCATCGATGTCATTTGCCCACCGTCGTCTCGCGTCTCGGCTCCTTGGAGCCTGCGGCACGCTGAGAAGCAGAGGAGGTCTGAGCCTCGAAAACGACCTTGGCCACGGTTCGCTCGCGAATGTTGAATCCATCGTCGATCTTGCGCTGCTCGGTGCGCGAAATCAGCAGACACTGCCCCGTATTCTTCAAATAAGTGCTCCAAAGAATGGTGGCGTCCTCGGCGCAAACGACGGTTTCGGTGGCGGTGCGATAAAGCACCTGCTTGCGAGCCGAGTCATAGTAAAGGCCTTCGACCGCCTTCGGGATCACCTCGCCTTGCAACACCTCTTCACCCAGCGAATGAGTCGACTTCAGTTGCACATCAATCCAGGCACGACCCAGCTCGCGGTTCGCGGCGAAATCGGCCGAGACTTCCTGGTTCGAATTGTCGAGCGGGGCCTCGAAAACAATCACCGGAGCGGCATCCGCGACTCCGACAAAAGACGCAACCACCAATGCGCACATCGTCAATTTGTTTGTGAACAATTTCATAGGTTCCTCTGAAGTAAGTTGATGACAGCCGTGTATTTCTTTCTTAAGTAACCCGGATGCGAAGCTTTAGATGGTGAGGCGTTGCAGACGTCGCGATCGATCAGTCAAACTGTCGTTGAACCCGCACGTTGCACTGCGACTCGCAATGGTCGCTATAAATTCATCTCCAGGCAGAAGCATCGGGCTGTTCAGCTCGGGGCAGTCCGCCTGCTGGCGATCCGGATTGGAAGCGAGCTGGTTTTCAATAGATGTCGGATGGAAAGAGGACTGGCAGTAGCTGGTTCAGGAATTGCCGTTCCTTGTAGGCAGAGTGGCTGGCGGAATCGGAATCGAGCAGTGTCCCGATGTACGCCTCAAGTTGACAAATCTGGATTTCAATAGGGACCAGGTAGGCTGACGCTCCTAAAGGATCCTCGATCGGGATATCCACGATCTCCTTCAGGACCTGAAAGCTCGTCGCAGCATGAGTATCCAGCAGTTCGCGATCGACTCTGTTTGAAATGGTATCGACGCGGTCGCGCCAGCGCAGAGGGCCTCCCAGGGCTTCCACAAGGCGTCGCTCCAGAGCGTAAACCTGCCGCCGAGTGCCCACGATGAACATCGCTCCGAGGAGATCTTGAATCATCTGTGGATCCCCGAGGCCGCGGCGAATCATCTTGCTCAGGATCGAACCGTTCCGCCTCGGCAGCATCGGCCGCTGACATGCGTCGCTGAGCGTCACCGCGCCATCGGACAACTCTGTCGCCGGATCATCCTCACCCTTGAAGCGAGAAACGAAGCGGTATACGTCGATCGCGGGCTCCCCGTTGCGAGGCGGCAGTCGTCGCATACGAAAGCGCCAGCACTGCTCGCCACTGGTTTTCGGTACAAGTGTGAGAGGCCCGTGGCCAAATCTCGGGGGCTCAACTTCCGAACGGACCTCGATTTCCTTCTCGGTGATGGTTCCGGACCAAAGCGTTTGCTTGAGCAACAGCTCGAAAATGCATCGGTGCCGTGGCCCATCCCGGACGGAGCGACAATGGTCTACGTCGTACAGGAGCTTGCCAAGGTACAGCTTCCGTTGCGCCTCATAGCGGGTGCGTCGGCTCGATCGTCGAGCAGCAATCCGGAGCAGTGTTTCAAACGTGTTTGCTTTACGCGTCTCGGGTAGGAGCTTGAGCCGCTGCTTCAACGTATCGGTAATCGGTATCAGCAGCTCATCGATGTACTGGTCAGCCTGGATGAAATAGGGCTCGGCTTCCGCAGCGGCCTGGCTGGAGCCATAGCTTGCATACCAAAAGCGCGCGGCTGTTCGCTGCCGCGTTGGGAACAGAGGATCGAGCAGCGGATGGGCGCGATACGAGGCGGCCATGTCCGATCCCCACAGCAACGGGTTGCCATTACGCAACCCCTTCTCTCTGGGTGGTCGCCGAGGTGGTGTGCTCGATGTCCGACGCAGATGAATCACCTCTTTGTTTCCAAGTACTCCGTACTCGAAGCTTTGGATGGGGTGAGAGAGCAGCCTAGGGTTTCGGGGTAGCGAAGAGGGACAGCTCGACCCGTCCCTCGTGCGCGACGATAGTGCTTAGCGCCTGCACCCGCGCCAGCCAGCCCTCGGTGAAGCCGGGAGCGATCTCGTACGCATCGCGATTGAACTTTTCGATCTGCGCACGCACGCGAACAGGCTTGGCACGGCCCTGCGCGTCCGACGGCACGAGCGTCGCCGTGCCTTCGATGTGTTCTCGCTTTCCGTCGCGCCGTGGCCGGCCACAGACGGCGAAGGGAATGTCGGCGGCAAACTTGGAAACCACGTTCGCTCCCAGCGGTGGATCGAGCTTGAGACCGGAGAGCTTCGCTTCGAAAGCGCAAGCCTTTGGGTCCGACTTCCTATGGGTGGCCCACTGCTGGAAATGCTCGGTCTTGAGCGGCTGATTGTCGACTACGATCGAAGTGAGTGGAACGGAGCACGACCCGGAGACGGCCCCACTGTTTGACTCGTAAGCCAGAGCGCAGGTCACTCGAGAGCTGACGGCGTTGATGCGTTCTCCCAACGGTGCGTCGAAGACAGCGCTGAAGTTGCTGTTTCCTGCCTCGGGATCAACGTACAGCACCTCGCCAGCGCCGGCGCTCGCGGCGATTCCAACCACGATAAAGCCAAACACTTTAGCGTGAACCATCTTCACTCCCATATCTTGGCAATCGGGACGACGGGGTCGGGAACCGCCTGCAGCATTGAGGCCGTTCCAGCCCGTGGACCAGCCGCGATGCTTGGCTGCGCCGTCGCTCGAGAACGTGTTTGAATCTGCGAGATCGAACGCTCGATCAACAGATCGAGGCTCCAGTCCAGCATCACGCGGAGCTTGTTGCTGAACCCAACGAGCTTGGCAAGGTACAATGTCCTCCAGACGAGCCAAGCGACGAAGCCAGAAAGCCTCACTCCCAGCAAATGCACCGCTGCGAAGTGCTCCCCGACGGAAACAAGCGAGCCGTAATTGAAATAGCGAAACGGCTTTGTCGTCTTGCGGTGAAGCAGGCGTACCAGGTTGCGGGCAGCATGGGGACCCTGTTGGAATGCGACCTGACCAAGTGGCGGCAGCGGGCGCGCGGTTTTATCGTCAACTAAAAACGCCGCGTCGCCGAGCACGAAGACATCGTCGAAACTCTCCGCACGCAGATCGGGCCGGATCCGCACTCGCCCAGACTCATCCAGCGCGACACCACTGTGCGCCAGCAGCTCCGAGGAACGGACGCCGGCGCACCACACGCAGGTGCGGGTCGCCACGCGCTCGCCGGTCTTGAGCGTCACGTGCCGCGGCCCAACCTCGATCGCCTTGTTGTCAAGGAAGACCTTGATCTTCAGCCGTGAGAGCTGCCGCGATGCAATCTCCACCACTTTGGTGTGCCACCCGGGGAGGAGCTGCTTGCCGGATTGTACCAGCCAGACTTCAATTAAGCTCGGAACGATTTCCGGATATCGTCCCAAAAGTACGTTCTCGATCAAATCGTGGATTTCGGTTGCCACCTCTACACCGGTAGGGCCACCTCCGATGATCACGAAGCGAAGCAGCTCCTTCTGGAGGCTGGTCGACCTGGACGCCGCCGCGCGCTCAAAGCAATCAATCACCTGGTTCCGCACCGCGACAGCGTCGCCGAGCTCGCGCATGAAGAATGCATGTTTGTCCACACCCGGCGTACGGAATGTATTGGTGGTCGAACCCGGAGCGAGAATCAGATAGTCGTAGCCGAGCTGGGTGGGCACGCAGGCATCGGCGGCGATCTCATCGGCCTCGAATTTGGCGGTAATTGATTTGGAGACAGGGTCGATGCTCTCCACGATGGCATTGCGAAAGCGAATGTTGGTGGTCTCGAAAATCCGGCGAAACGGATAGGTGACCTGCCGCGTCTCGATGGCGCCGACGGAGACGCTGGGAAGGAGCGGGGGGAAGAGAAAATAATTGTTTTTATCGATGACCACGAGCTCGAGGCCCCGGTGGTGGCCGAGGCTCTTGTCCAGAGCCAAGGCGGCATGGAGGCCGCCGAAGCCACCGCCCACCACCAGGACTCGCAGCTTACTGTTGCTGCCGCGCCAGCGGTGAAACAACCACATCTGTTTCAACGGCACGAAGAGCATGAACGCGAAAAGCGCTGCTTCGACTATGCTGAGTGGCGCCAGTGCCTGCCGTGCAAGTGAGTTGAATGGGACGAGCAGCCATACCGCGACGTCCAGCCCGCTGAGCGCAACTGCCGAGAGCGTGATTGCCTTTCGTACCCGAGGACGCATGGTCGTCTTGCGAAAGAGAAACTGCGAAACGGCGAGGACGATCGCCAGTCCAGTGATGTGACTGAGCAGTAGTGCGCAGAAGACCATCGGGTGTCCCCAAGCGACGTCCGCCAGCTTCACGGCCCAATCGTAGGGGGCGGTGTCATGCTGGAACAGCCAGCCCACCAGTACCTTGGCGACGCCCCAGCCGGTCAGAAACAAGATTCCCCCACTGAGGATCGCGGCAGTGGCGATGAGTTTCCTCCACCACACCATGTTGGTCAGTCGATACGCGTCCGGAGTGGGTCGCGCGGACATGTTCTACTCCTCGCAGAAATGCGAAACTTCTTCCTCTAAATACTCTGGGCCTGGTGTCTTGGATGGGATTAGGCGGGATCGTGATTATCGGTATGCTGGTGGTCCCTCGGCAGTTGCAGTCGGCACTACACGGCGACCAATGCGCGCCGCTCCGCATTGCGGAAATCCAAGAAACGCACATCGGTGTACTCATCGGTCAAGGGTCTGGCGAGTTGACAATTTTGAAAAATGTCTCAGCGATTATTCTTCTTCTCCTTTCTTCTTACGCACTTGGTGCCGACAGAGATTCGATTTCGACCACGGTGATTCGGCCCAGCATGCTGTTGTGGCTGGATTTCAGGTCTTTGGAGCACGTTCATGGCTTCGATGATGTTCCGGACTTGAAGGTGCAGGCAGAAACCAAGCCAGCGGATCATTCGCTGACAAGAGAATTCATCTCCTCCTGCTGGGCACTGTCTCTGATTCCCGCGCCTCAATTGGACAGCCTTAACTCGCGCGGCTGCGCGCGGATCTGTAGAGAATCGACCCCGAGCGGCCAATCGGCGTGCTAACCCAGCGGCCGTTGTGATCAGCTGCGGCCGCGGGTTTCACGGCCGTGGCCCTTATTGCCCTTGCGGCAAGCAGCGCCCGAGTAAACCCACAGCGAGACACGGGAGACACTGCAGAGGAAGAGCTGCCACTCGCGCTGCCGTGCCGACCCACCATCGCGTGCACGGCAGAAATGGTGCCATCGCCCGCCCTGCAGTGCTGCCGCGCGCGATGGTCACCTCAACTTTCGTGGCTGAGCTCCACCTTGGCGAACGCCAACGCGGATTGGATAAGCTTCCCCGCGAGCCGAAGAACGTTCACCGGCTGCGGCGCGCTCAGCTCGTCGGACAGGAAGCGGCGCAGCGCTTCACGGCGTCGCATCTTGCCGCTGGAAGTGCGCGGCAGCGTCCCGGGATCGAGAATCTTCACCGTGTGGGCACGGACTCCCGTGCGGTCGAGCACCGCCTGGCGTATCCTCTCCTCGAGATTGACGGAAGAGCCGCGAGGACCACGTTCGGCCAGGATCAGCAGCTTCTCTCCGTCGGCTCCTTCGGGTGTGAAACCGAGAGCCACCACGCATCCGGTGCGAACGCCCTCGAGGGAGTCGACGGAGGTTTCGAACTCCTGCGGCTGATGGTTTGCTCCTCGGATGATCACCAGGTCCTTGGCGCGCCCACAGATGTACAGCTCGCCCTTTTCAACGAAGCCCAGGTCTCCAGTATCGAGCCATCCGTCGATCAGAGTGCCGGCAGTCGCTTTCCGGTTGCCGAAGTACCCCACCATCACCGATGGACCTCGAACGAAGATTCTCCCTGCGCGACGCTCGGGCAGCACGTCACCGCGCTGGCCGCGGATCTCGACCTCCACCCCAGGCACGGGCGGACCCACCGACGCGATCTCGAACGTGCCGCTTCGAACCTGGCCTCGTCGGGCGAGCTCGAGGGAATCAACGCTCAACGCCCGTGCCGGCCGGTCCGGTACGCAGTAGGTCACTGCCAGCGTTGCTTCGGCGAGCCCGTAACCCGGCGTGAGGACGCGAGGGTTGAAGCCCCAGGCCTGGAACCTTCGCGCGAAGGTTCGCATCACTTTCATCGAGACGGGCTCAGCGCCGTTCAGCGCGATTCGCCAGGAAGACAGGTCGACTCCGTCCAGCTCTGCGTCCTTGATTCGGTGAGCACACAGGGAGTATCCGAAGCTAGGCGCCGCCGATGCGGTTCCGCGATGGCGCGAAATGGCTCGCAGCCAGAGCGCAGGCCGAGCGAGGAAATTCTCGGGCGGAATTAACACCAGCGGCGCCGGATAGTACATGGCGCTGAGCAAACAGCCGATCAACCCCATGTCATGGTACAGCGGTAGCCATGAGACTCCGACCTCGTGCTCTGTCGCGGAGGCGTTGATCATCGAGTTGAGAATGGCGCACTGAGCGAGCAGGTTCCCCTGAGACAGCGCAACCGGTTTGGGATCCACCGTCGAGCCCGACGAGAATTGGATCAGGGCAAGGTGGTGCGGTTGCGCTTCCGCTTCATCAGTCTCAGCGATGAGCGTATCGGCGGTATGGCAACCCAAGTCCGGACGAGAGGCTTCCATCGCTCTTCCGAGCAGGCGCCGCACGCGCGAGTCGCTGATCACCAGGCGCGCGCCGACGAGTTTGACCATTCGCGCGGTCGCCGAATGGTATTCCTCAAGCCTCCCGAGACGGAGGGGAGGGTAAAGCGGCACCGGAACCGCTCCGGCTAATAGTGTGCCGAAGAACGCGTCCACGAACGAAGGCCCGGTCGGCAGAATCACTGCGACGCGGTCTCCTCGGCGGATTCCGAGCTTCAGCAGGACCGACGCAGCTCGCCGGGCTCGCCGGTACACCTCGCGCCAGGAAAGATACTGCTCCTCCTCGCGCATATCCACGAAGGTCAGGCCTGAATCGTCACCCGCGGCGGCCAGCGCCGCGTTGAGCGTGGCAAACTTTGGCCTCGGGGCGGGGGGACCCTTCACGGTTGCGCCCCCGAAGCGCGGCTCGCGACCAGACTCGCCAGGTCGGCCACGGTGCTCACCCGCGCAGAATCTTCCTCCGTCAACCTGATCCGGAAACGATCCTCAAGGCCCACCGCGAGAATAGTGAGGCCGAGCGAGTCGAGCTGGAGATCCTGGATCAACTCGTCGGACCCTTGGACCGACCGGTCGAGCTGGAGCTCATCTTTGGCGATGCGCCGGATTTCCGCCAAGACTTCCTGCGTGCTATGGGCCACGATGCACCCTCGGTAGGCCGAGGAAAATCAGGTAGGCATTGACGGAGCTCACCATCGGAGAAGGACGAGCTCAGAACAAAACCCTGGCCCCATCGCGAGCAGGAGGCCATAGTCGTCCGGCCTCGCCGCGCTCGCCTCGAGAAACTCGCCGAGTACGAACAGCACGGAAGCGGAGGAAAGATTCCCCGTTTCGGACAACGAGCGCCACGAGCGTTCGAGCGATTGGGCGGGCAACTCGAGCGCCGATTCGAATGCCTGAAGGACTTTCGGACCACCGGTGTGTGCGATCCAATGCGCAATTCGCGTGCGATCCAAGCCCTGGGCGCCGAGGAATGAGTCCACGTCTCGCCGGATGTTCTGCATCACCAGCTGGGGAACCTTGGCTGAGAGGACGATCTTGAATCCACCGTCGATGACCTCCCAGCCCATCACTCGCTCTGTGTCCGGGTAGAACACCGAGCGCGCCGCCACCACCCGCGGGCCGCGCGGCGAGTCGTGCCTGCGCGCACCTGCCAACGCGACGGCCGCCGCTCCGTCGCCGAACAGCCCGGAGGCGACCATGTTTGCAACCGAAAGATCCTTGCGCTGAAGCGTGAGGGAGCAGAGCTCAACCGAGAGGAGAACGGAGACCTGGTCGCGAAATGAACGCAGATAGTCGGACGCGCGCGCAACTCCCGCCGCTCCGGCGACGCATCCCAGACCGAAGATCGGTGTGCGTTTGACGTCGGGCCGGAGCCCGAGGCGATTGACCAGCGTCGCATCCAGGCTGGGAGTGGAGATGCCGGTGACCGTCACGAAGAAAAGCGCGTCTACATCGCCCGGCGAAAGCCCGGCGGCTCGCAGCGCGGACCGGATCGCCGACTCACCCAGCTCAGCGGCGACTCGCCGCCACGCCTCGTTTCGTTTTGCAAACGAGCCGAGCGCAGCGTACTCGGCGATCGGAAGCGCCAAGTACCTGCCGCTTACCTGTACTGCGCGGTGCAGCTCTTCGAGGCGGTCGAGATTGTAGTGCTGCTCCACCCACTCCTCGCGTAAGGCCGCGATCAACGTCTCCTGGTCCGCGTAATGCGGCGGCAGCGCCCGCCCGACGGACAAGATCTCGGGAGCATTCTCGAAGTCACTCGACGTCAAAGCGATCCTCGCGGGGAATGGAGTCAGCACCAGTTAATGACAGACATGTATTGCTGGCGTTGCAAGCGTCGACAATGTTCAATAACCACGCGACGTCGTGGTGGGGGGGATAGTCACGGTGATGGTCCCCTGAAAGTTCGAGTCGGCAGGATTCAAAATGTCGTTGAATCCGCAGGTCCCGTCCCGGTTAGCAATGGTCGCCATAAATGCATCTCGAGGCGCAAGCATTGGGCTGTTCAGCTCAGGGCAATCCGTCTGCTGAGGATTCGGGTTAGAAGCGAGTTGGTGGGGAACACTGTCGTCGTTGAGGATGTTGACCGAGCTACCTCCGGAAACCGAGCTCGCTTTCGGGCTCACGCCAGTGCTGCTCAGCGTTATGGTGGAGGAAGTTGTACCTGAAGGCGAGCTGTAACCGCAACCAGCGAGCCACAGTAAACTGATGACAGCACCTGACACAGATGTTCTTAAACCAATCATTACAATTGCCTTTCCACTGCGCGCGATGAGATATGCGTCTTTGTTGTTTAATTACCCCGGACCCGAGATTTTGGATGGGGTGGCTACTGCGCTTCGTGGGTAGGCTCTACGAATGGCAGGTTTATGGAACAACAGATGAGGCATGCCGCTCGCGCTGATCGTCCGAGAGCCCACCCCGCGCGGTGACCCGTTGCTTTGCACGCGTAATCAGCTCAAGCCGAAGTAACTGTGCACGAGATGGGACTTGAACCCATACGGCCCTTTTACGGCCAGGGGATTTTAAGTCCGTTCCCCCGTTTTTTGCTCCTAAGGGCAGCTCGTCGAGACCCGGAAGTCGTCCTGAGGCGCCGAGGTGTCGACGGTCTCGAGCGGACCGGCCACAACACCTTCGCGGACATACGTCGTGGCCGATGGCTGCGAGAGGATCTGCCCGGCGGCCGGCGATCCGATGTTGGCGAGAGGCACGTCCACCTCCACCGTGCCGTTCGGACCCGGCGTCACCGACCCGGTGTCGAGGTGGAGCTGCTGGAAGCGGGTCTCGAGCGAGATGTGGATAACCTGCCCGTCGAAGAAGTGGGCTATCCCGCCTTGGTCGACCTCGACCTGCGTGAAGTACGCCTGTCCGTTGAACTGCCAGACGAAGTTGTAGTCGTTCGCGACCCCGCCCGTGGGGATGGTGGTGGAGAAGTTGCGCAAGGTGATGATCGTCCTGAGCGTCGAGCCGTCGGGCGTGAGCGCCATCGAGCCGGAGAGAATGTCGAGCTGCGGCTGCGAGCCCCGCGGCCCGAGGACTTGGCCCTCAACGATGTAGATGTCGTCGCCGGCGGGATCAGTAAAGAGCGTTCCGCAGGAGATAGCAGGCGGGGGCGTGGCCGGGACGGGCGGCGGCAGGTTGCGGACGGGAAGCGTGCGCCCGTCGAGATCGAGCATCAGCCGGGTGACGTCAGGCACTCCCCAGCCCGAGACGTTGTCCCATCCAGGCAGTGCGCTGTAGGGCTGGTTGTTGCCAACGATGATGTCGAAGAACTCGTTCGCGTAGCGGCTCGGGTTCTTGCCCACGGCGTAGAAGCTGCGGTTGGCGAATCCGATGCCCCTTCCACGCCTGCCAGCCGCAGCCGCCGCCACTCGCGTCCACATGCCGTTCCAGAGTGGGGCGGAGAGGCTGGTGCCGGCGCCTTGCGTGATGCCGCCGCTGTAGATAGCGAGGCCGTTACCGGTGAGGGCGTCACCCGACATCGCCGCGACGTCGGGAATACCGCGGCAGAGCGGCAGCGGCGGACTGTACGGCTGGCCGTCCGGGCTCTCGATGCAATGGCCCGTGATGTTGGTTACGCCCTGCTGGTAGCTCCCTGCCTTGATGAACTGGCTGTTGCCGCCGCCCGTGAACTCCCAGGCGGGTTCCGCCAATCGCCGTGGCGGATTGGCCCCGTCGCTGTTGAGGATGGTCCCGCCAACGGCCACCGCGTAGGGGCTCGCCGCGGGATAGTTGAGCGCCGGGTAGAGCTGCGTCGAGAGGCCGTTGGTGTTTACGGGCAAGATAGGACACGAGCCGCCGGTGTCGCCCGTCGAGACGAAGAGCGTGCGCCCCTCGATCACGGCCTGGCGCAAGATCTGGTTGCCAGGGTCCTCTAGCCCATCCGTCCCGATCACCGGCTCCGCCTGCGGCACGTTCTCGCACTCGCCGAACGACGCGCTCCCCTGCAGCGGGCCGAGCCGATCGTTCACCCAGGCCGCGAGTGCGGCGAGGATGTCGGTGTCGGTGTTGTGGTGCGCGAAGTAGAGAACCTCACCCTGCACGGCGGGCGCCATGCCGGTCGAGGCCTGGGTGTCGAGGTCCCACTCCAGATCGGCGCCGTCGCTGGTGTCCGGCGTGCTGGTGCTACCGAAGTACCTGATCGTGATCGGCACCTGGGGCAACTCATAGGTCTGCTCGAACGCGCGCAGGTTGGCCACGGTGTTGGGGGTTACGCCCCAGCCAAAAATGGCCATCGTCTGGCCGTTGCCGAAGTTGTTCGAGGGTTGGTCGTAGAGCCACCACAGGTTCTGCGGCGTGAGAAGCCCGGTCACGGGCACGCTGGGCGACGGCGTCACGTGAAAGGTGCGGAAGCGGTTCAAGTTGTTGAGGCCATACACGGTGAGGATGGGCAAGGACCCCGGTACCGTTGGCGCGGCGGTGTTGGCGTAGATGGGGCCGTACGCAGTCCGGAACCAGCTGAGCGTCACGCCGAATAGCGACCCGACCTGGGCGGCGTTCCCGCTGGCGAGCACGTAGTCAGTTGTGCCGTCGATGGTGGTGACGTTCAGTCCGCCCGACTGCAGCCAGCTCACCGCCTGCTGGAAGACGCTGGGCGAGACCCCGAAGGCGGTGGCGAACTCGCCGGGATCGAGGAACTGCTGATACTGGGCGTTGTTCGGATCGTAGAGCGCCTCAGCGAGGGCCTCCTCGCCGGCCGGGTTGGGCCGGGCGAACACGACGCCGACAGTGATCGGCGCCGACGGGTCAACCAGGCCGATCGGTGTGAGCGCGTCGAGGTGGTGCACGACCGCGCGCGAGAGCACGTCGGCGCCAGCGGAGCAGCCGGCCAGCAGCACGAATGTCATTCCGATCGCCCTCAAGCCGTTTCGGTAAGCCATGTTTCCCCCTCTGGTGAAGGACGGATTTCCTTCTTCAGCCGACTGTGTTCTGAACTCTGGTAGTCAGACGGCGGTAGTCACCTTGCCAGACTACGGTAGTGATGCTACCAACCCATTCATTGAAGTGTCTTAGAAATGACTCGCGTGACGTGAAAATGTTTCCCCGGCAACACTGAGGTGCGAGTACCGTGGCGGCAAGGAGCGATCGTGCGCTGATGCAGTCCTCGCGCGCGCGACTTATCGCAGCGGGTAAATCGCTGTTCGCGCGCGTTGGCTACGAACAAACCTCTACCGCGGCGATTGCGCACCGAGCGGGCACCTCGGAGTCGCAGCTCGTCCGTTACTTCGAAGGCAAGGCAGGCCTGCTCCAGGCGATCTTTGATGAAAGCTGGCAGCCGCTGAACGAGAGGGCCCTGGCGCTAATCGGTGCTGCAATCAATGCGCGCGAAGCGATCCTCGGCGTCATCTCAGCCTTCGTCCACGCCTTCGCACAAGATCCGGAACTCGCCTTTCTGTTCCTGTTCGAGGGTCGACGCTTGCGCGGTACAAAGCACGAGGTCATCCTCTCCAAGGGTTTCCTCGCCTTCGAGGAGCTGACCCGCGAGCTGATCGTCCGAGGTCAGAAGGACGGCAGCTTCTCCAGAGGCTTCAGCGCCGCGGCAATCGCGTCGGCGGTTCGAGGCACAGTGGAAGGGATGATCCGGGATCGACTGCAGGCGAAGCGGTCGCGGAAGGTGCGCCCGTTTTCCGAGCGGGAGATCGGCCGCGTTTTGTCGGCGATGCTCGCAGGGCTCTCTGGAACGCCTCCTGCCAGACCCGCACGGTGAGCAGCACTCAATCCCGCGTAGAAAATCCAACTTTCCCTCTGAAAAGTAGCGTCCGCTGGTGTTCGCACGCGTTCGCGACTGACCGGCAAATTGGGAATGAACGCGTTACTTCGTCCTTATTGTTTTTTCCCGACGGCGGCCTTGGCCATCTTTTGGTCGAACGGACCGGGTTGGCAGGCGAAGACAATACAGTCTGTGTCCGCCGTACACTTAGTTGAGTGTTTGAGGCCACCTGAAATAGTCTGAAAGCCACCGGCCACTTGAGGCTTCCCATTACCCGCCTCGTCGGTCGAGCCGAAGGTTCCCGCCACCACGACCCCGATGATGTCCTGGGTATGCGTGTGCATTGGACTTTCGGTTCCCTTCGGAAACTTGACGAACATGCAGTTCATGGCGCCCTTCTTGTAGGCCACGACTTGCTGTACCCCGGGCGAGTTTGGCACGTCCTGCCACTTGAGGTCGGCCAAATTCCACTGGACGAGTTCCTTCTTCGCTGCTCCCTTCGCAGCAATGGCACTGCTTGCAAATCCAATTCCAACTGCCGTGAGCGAAGCGACGACTACAGAACGCAATGAGATTTTCATGGTTCCCCTCTCGTTTTCAGCGGGCGCATTCTTCGCCCCGCCCTTGTCGATTGCAACAGACTTTTGAATCGAGAGGCGGAACCTGTTCGTGCCAGAGCTATTAATAAAAGTATGCACGAGACGGGACTTGAACCCATACCGCCCTTCTAGGATCAGCGGATTTTAAGTCCGTTCCCCCTTTTCGCAGGTTTCCGAGGGGAATTTCGAAAAATCCGTCTTCCCCTCTGAAAAGTGGCGTTCGCCGGTGTTCGCACGTGTTCGCTGCTGTCCGGCAAATTACGTACCTTTTACGTACCTTTTTTCGCCGCGGACCGCGACAGCCGCAAGCTGTTTCCGATCGAACCGCGGAACGCCGCATAAGCAGTTTGGATGGTTTCGCGCCGAGCTCAGCTCGGCGCCCGACCGCGAACGGCCCACGCGCGCGCAACGAGCGGGATGCTCCCATCACTGCACCTCGGCAGCAAATTGACGAGTCGCTCTCGCACTGCTCTCAGCTTCTCGGGCTCGAGGGACTTCGCATAGTTGGGGATCGAACCCTCGCCGCTAACGAGCGGCTCCCAAAAATCGTCAAAGTCGCGAAAGACGGTCGGCACCTCGAACGCGCTCGCGTGAATCGATTCGATTCCTGATCGTTCGAACACAGCGGTGAGCGAGCGTTCATTTGTAATCGTGAACTTCTTCGCTTGATCCCGCTCGACTGCGCGCGCGTCGATGGCGATTGCGGCGTCCCAGAATCTCCTCATCATCTGCATCCCGTCACCGAAGTCCCAGACGTAAGCCGCGATGAGCCCGCCCGTCCGAATGACGCGTACCATCTCCGTCATCGCGCGATCCGGATGAGTAAGGAGGTTGAGCAACAGCCCCGAGACCACCGCGTCGAAGTCTCCATCGGGAAACGGCATCGAGTCGCACGATGCCCGGACGAGCTCCGCTCGCGCACCGAACGCTATTCGCGCCGCTGCGAGCCCGTCTTCCGAGCGGTCGCAGCCCACGACCCGTTTCGGCCTTTTCTTTTCTAGGATCGCTTGAAGGAGGGCGCCTGAGCCGCAACCCACGTCCAGCCACTCTCTGTCCTCGTCGACCCTGAGCCATGCGAGAAACTCGCGTGCAATCTTGCGACTCCAACGGCCGGAGCGAAGCTCATAGCTTTCGAGGCTGGTCCAGTTCGGCTTTGTTCCAGTCATGGTCTGCCAAATCGGGGTCCGCAGCGTACCGCCACGGGCCGCCTACTACCATTCCCATCTGAAGGAGACAGCTGCGACGCTGGGGGCATTTTACGAGGAGCGGCGGCACATCGTTCAGGCCACCGGTTTTCTACTCAGACCCAACTCGACGATCGCGGTAGCACAATACAGCTCTGGCCCGATCGGCCGCCTGGTCTGGCAGGACATCCTCGGCCTGGTTCAGCTTTACAAGACGCAGTCGAAGTAGTCGCGCGACGCTCCGCACCTCGTAACCCTTCAGTGACAGCCAGTCGCGACAGTTTGCGAACCGTTTCGTCGAATGGTGGTCAGTTCACCGACATCCCGAGTAGCCCGCGGAAACTTTATGGCGCTCCGCGCGTAAGGGTAATTTTGTACGAAGACTTCGGAGATAAGGGAAAGGTTCCCCTTTGGGCTCGATTGTCCAGTGGGTGTCTCTCGTCGGGTACGGGCTATTGCTCTTTTGGGTTGCTCCCCGAGCGGAGAACCACGGCATGTTTCTTTGGGCGCGTTCCCGGCAGGGTCCGCCATCGACCGCGCTGCTGACCGCGAGTGTTCTCGTCACCTGGATCTTCGCCAAGAGCATCACCAATGCCACCAACCTCGGTGAGAAGTACGGAATCCTTGGAGGCATCGCGTATGCGGGGTGGTATCTTTCCGTGCCCATTGCCGGACTGCTCATTTACCGCATCCGCCGGAGCGGTCACGAGGGCTTGATTCCCTTCCTAACGGCCCGCTTCGGACCGACGGCCGCATTTCTATTTTCCGCCGCGATCCTCATCCGCCTCTTCAATGAAGTGTGGAGCAACACCGCGGTAGTGGGCAGCTATTTCGGTGCTTCCGGCACCTTCTGGTACTACGCCGGAGTCGGCGCATTCACCTTGAGCGTGCTCATCTACACCTTTCGCGGAGGCCTCCGGGCATCGATCTTCACCGACCGGTTGCAGCTCTCGATGGCGGTGGTGCTCCTCACGCTGGTCTTGGGAATGGCTGTTCCGGCGCATGGTGTCGCGCAGCTCGCGTCGACCAGCCAATTCACGCTGGCGGGGGGCCTGGATCTGTTCTTCGTGGCGCTTCTCCAAACGACCAGCTACCCCTTCCACGATCCGGTGTTGACCGACCGGGCCTTCGTGACGCCGCCTCGGAAAATGCTGGTCGCATATACGCTCGCCGGACTGATGGGCGGTGGATTCATCGTGCTCTACAGCTTCCTCGGGGTGCACGCGCGCCTGAGTGGCCTCCATGGCCCAGGTGACGCGCCGGTTCGAGTAGCCGCCGCGCTTGGAGGTAGCGCACTCGTAGTCATTTCTCTGCTGATGATGAATTCCGCGGGGGCCTGCCTCGATTCCTGCTTCTCCGCCATCGCGCGCCACGTCTCGGTTGATTTGGCGGGTGAAGGAGGGGCTCACCCGAGCGGCTTCAGAGGATTGCTCGCTCCTCTGCGAAAGCTCGCGGCCCAGGATCACGGCCTCTCGCTCGGCCGGTGGACGATGATTGCGTTCGCGGTGCTGGGGAACGTACCGCTCTTTTGGAACGCAAACATTCTGAAGGCGACGACGATCAGCGGAACCATGGTGCTTGGACTGGCGCCCCCTTTCCTGCTCTGGCGTTGGCATCGCCCCGCACCGGCAGCGTTCTATGGCTCGTTCCTCTGCGGCCTCCTCGTGGGCATTCTCGGTGTGCTCGGTTTCTGGCCCCGGACATTGTCTATTGGACACGGAGGCAATGCGGCATTGCTTGGGCAAAACGCTTACGGGTTCCTTGCCTGCAGTGCGGTCTACGGCCTCGGCGTACTGTGGGAGATTGCGCGGGCGCGAAACGTCTTGCCGGCGCCGCAATACTTCGAGGCTGCAGTGGAACGAGCGGAGGGTGTGTGAGCGAAGTGGTCAGGGCCGTCGAACGCGAACCAACCCAAGTGTCCCCGGCACTGACCGGTCCGAGAGTGAATTTCCGGTGGCTCGACACTCTCTGGGTCCAGGTGACCGGCACGCTGTGCAACATTGCTTGCCGCCACTGCTTCATCACTTGCGGCCCCAAAGCGCACGATATTCCTCTGATGACGGTCGAACAGGTCGAGGACGCTCTCGAGCAGGGACGGGCTCTGGGAATGAGGCAAGTCTATTACACTGGCGGCGAGCCATTCCTGCACCCTGAAATCCGTCGGTTGGGAACCAGCGCCCTCGCCCTGGCGCCTCTCACCATCGTTACCAATGGCCTCCTACTCGACGATGAAACCGTGGAATGGATTGCCGAGACATTCCATCAATCCCGCTACTCGTTCGATCTACGCGTTTCCTTGGATGGCATGTCGCGCGAGCAGAATGATCCGGTACGTGGCCGGGGTACATTCGATAACATCGTCGCCGCAATTCAGCGTCTCTCGACGGCCGGGCTGTCGCCCGTGGTCACGGTGGTGGAGCACGAAGAGGGGCTGGCAGCCGTGGATGCTCGAACGCGATTCCTGGTTTTTCTGAGGGAGCTTGGAGTCCGGCAGCCGCGCGTGAAGTTTTTGCCGCTCCTGCGTATCGGCCGAGAAGGGCGGAGGACGCACGGATACAAAAACACGCGCCCGTTGAGCACCGAACAGCTCCAAACGGACGTAGAATCGACTCTTCTCTGCGCATCGGGTCGAATTGCCACCGCCCAGGGCCTCTACACTTGTCCCATTCTGATCAAATACCCCTCCGCCCGGCTGGGCGATTCGCTTGCCGAGGGAGCTCACGACATTCGGCTGAAATGGGACGCCTGCCAAACCTGCGTGCTGGAAGGGCTGCGCTGCAACACCTAAACCAAACATGCGGGCGGCTTTCTTCGGCGGCATCTACAATAACTACCTTGCCCTTCGGGCCGCGCTGCAGGACGCACGTCGCCGCGGAGCGGAGGCAATTTACTGCTTGGGAGATATCGGCGGCTTTGGCCCATTCCCCGATCGTTCGATTGAAATCCTCAGGTCCGAAAACACTCCCGTGGTTCATGGCAACTATGACGATTCGGTGGGAAACGGCCGCCCTGACTGCGGTTGTGGTTACACCGACCCCCGGGACAACCACTACGCGCGCATCAGCTACGCCTATACGGTAGAGAGAACCTCAGCCGCGCACCGTCCGTGGCTCGCCGGACTGCCTCCGAGACGCGAAGTAAGTTGGGAGGCCAAGCGCTTCATCATGGTGCAACAGGTATTCCCTGGCAACGCGAGCTCCCTTCGGGGCGACGAGTGGTGCGGGCGAGACAATTGCCATCTACCTGAATACCGCTCCCGCTCGATACTAGACGAGCACTTGACTCGGTACCTAGGTACAGGATGCATAATCGTTTAGGAGAGAAGCCGAGATGGAACTCAGGACGGAAACGTCTTGCTACCCGAAACTCAGCGGACGTCCACGACTTTGAGCTGCCCGATCAGCGGTGTGATCTCCGCGCTGGACTCCTCGCCGAGGGCGAAGTGCGTGGCGTCAGCGACAGTCTGCTGGAACGTCGGGTCGAGCTGCGTCCACTCGCCGACGTAGGCCTCCACCCATTCATGCCAATAGAGCGCCGGCACTCCATCGTTGAACATGTACACGACGCCATCGACTCTTTTCGCCGGAATGCCGGCCGCCCGAAGCAGTGCCACCGAGAGCAGCGAATGCTCCGTGCAGTCGCCCTTCATCTGGCGGAGCACATCGGTCGCGCGATCGGCCGAGGCGCCGTAATCCTTCTTCATGTGGGAGCCGACCCAGGAGACGATCTTCTTTGCGGCCTGGTACGCATCCGCCTCACCGGCGACAAGCCTCTTCGCCTGCCGTTGAATTTCGGGGCTGTCGCTCTCGACGATGATTGAGCTCTTGAGGTACTCGCCACCATTGGGATCGGCAACCGGAAACGGCACCGGGTTTCCATATCGCGGAGGTGCCGCCGAGATCGCCACGTCTACTTCGCTGTCAGAAACATTCTTGAACCTCTGGCGATATGAGTCGCGCCGGAACTTCTCGGGCAGGCCGGTCACTCGCAGCGTGACCGAGCCAGGCACCGCGGCCGCGCTGGACGGCAGCGGCTTTGGCAGCACGATCCGGGTCAGCCCGAAGACCTCCACCTGGTCTAGGCGCTTGGCCACGCTCGGCGGCTCTGACACCATCTTCAGCGCGCCGCTGACGGTGAGCTCCACCATCTCGCCGTTGTCCGCAAGGTAGATGTCGGTCGGGACCTTCTCCTTGTCAGACACCGTCACCGCTTTGTGGAGGGTGACCTTCACGCCGCGAACGAGCCGCTGCTCGGCAGGCTCGACAGTAGTGCTCATCTTGTAGCTCTCGAGGTCTTGGCCATCGAGGATCACGCCCTGCACCGGCTTGTTCCGGAAGACCGACACCCGGGGCTGGTCGGCATCTTCGATCGTCTCCTTACTCGCCAGCAGGTTCAGCGTTTGCGATGGCTGGCCGGGGCGCTTGCGAACTACGCGCACCCCCTGCGGCGTTGCAGTCCCCTCGAGCCGCTGGTCGCCACCGTCGCCCTTGTCCTCGATCACGAAGCTGAGCAGTCTTCCACCGGGCTTCGCCTCATACACGCGTACCTCGCGGTGCGTTCGCTCGGAGACTTTGTTGGCGACGTTGGCTTTCAAAAAGAATTCGCTGACCGCACGCGCGCGGTCGGGAGAGCGGGGCTCGATTGAGATGTCGTTGAAGGCGTAACCCACCTTCTTGTTCATCAAGTAGAGGCCGAAGTACTCGCCCCCTTTCGGTCTGGGGGCCAAGAGCGCGTCCGAGAAATCCTGCTGCTGGGCGGAGACCGCCGGCTGCGCAAGCGAGGCGCAAAAACAAACAGCGACGACGACACGGATTGGTGAACTTCGTGAAGCCATAAGGCCTGCCAGACGGGCAACGGCTGGGTTTACGCTTATACCACTCGTCCAAGTATCCGCATCGGAGCCGTCCTCGCACAGTTGACCGCTAATACGCACGTACCTGATCCTGATCCAGCGCGCGGCGGCGCGGATAGATCTGCCCGAGCTTGGTGTCTTACGGATAGCGTGTCACGCTTAAGCAATTTCCAGCAGTGCGTCCGCCGCTATGTGAACCTAGGCGTCGCCCTCGGTGGACCAGCCGCAGCGATTGTCCTTGTGACTTGGAGAGCCGGCCACACTTCGCTTTCCCACTTCTTCTATTTCCCAGATGCGATCGCCGCCGCCTGCGTGAACTTCTGGTTGGCGGTACGCCTCGTCGACAGTTTGTGGGGCGGCTCCGCGTCGGTACCCAGAGTCGCTCGATGGTTTGGGGAACGAGCGGCGCGGGGATCGCCTCGCCTTGTCATCTGCGCGCGCCGCTGGACGGTGCACACCGCTTGGACCACTGTCGCAGCATATGTCTTGGCTCGCCCGCTACACGCGCCGCTCACCGCTGTGGACATCGCCGTGTTCGCAACAGGCCCGGCTTCGCTGGTCATAGCATTCGAGCTCTCCGGTTGGTGGCTGGCGCACCGCCCTGCCCGCGTCCGGCGCGTCGCGCGAGTTGGTATGGCGTTGCCTCTGGGCGTCTTCGCCGCGGCTTGGCTCTTACGGGCGCAGTCGCAAGGGCTGTTGCGCCTCGACCCGCGGCCCGCCCTCTATGTTCTCGTTTCCGGCAGCGCCTGGAATGGGTTTCTCCCCGGGAAATGGACGCTGGACCTTCTGGAGTCCCTTGGGAACGGCGGAACATTCTTGGGACAGTTATTGCCGCTGCTCGGTGGCGCCACTCTCCTGTCGCTACTGTATGCCTGGTTGCCGTTGCCGCGCACCGTATCCAACCCCAGCCCGCCGGTGCTCATGTCGGCCGCAACCCTCGGAGAAGACCGTGTCTAAACTCCGCCACCTTTGTTCACTCTCCGTTTGCGCGGTGGTTGCGCTCGCGGCCGGGTGCAAGGAAAGCTCCGCCTCTTCGCCAAATACGGGTCCGGCCCTCGCCGCCTCGGGTGGCATGCCGGATTTCTCGAAGCCCCTGCCTGGCGCCGGGGCTTTTCCCGAGGCGCTGGTGAAAAAAATCAAAGCTGCCTGGGCAGCGCGAGACCGGAACTACAAGCCGCGCACCAGGCACCTGGAGCGGGACGGCTCACCGAAACACACCAATCGCCTCTTCCTGGAGTCGAGCCCCTATCTTCGCCAGCATGCCCATAACCCACTCAACTGGTACCCCTGGGGCGACGAGGCCTTCGAGACCGCCAAGAAGCTCCGTCGCCCGGTTCTGCTCTCGGTCGGCTACTCCACCTGCCACTGGTGCCACGTGATGGAAGAGGAGTCCTTCGACAACGAGGAGATTGCGCGGTACTTGAACGAAAACTACGTCACCATCAAGGTCGACCGAGAAGAGCGGCCTGATGTCGACGCCATATACATGAACGCAGTCCAGATGCTGACCGGCGGCGGCGGTTGGCCGATGACCGTCTGGCTGACGCCGGAGCGAAAGCCGTTCTACGGGGGGACGTATTTCCCGGCTCACGACGGAGATCGAGGCGCGCGGGTGGGCTTCGACACGCTGTTGCTCAAGCTAAGAGAGGCATACGACACACAGCCGGATAGGGTGGCCCAGGCCTCGTCGCAGCTTGCGCAATCGATTCAGGCCAACCTTGGCGCTGACCGCGGTGGACAAGGGCTCCCCGCGGCTGGGGTACTTCAGGACGCCGCTTCGGCCTATACCCAACGGTTCGATTCAACCTACGGGGGTGCCGGTAGCGCGCCAAAATTTCCGAGCAGTTTGCCGATTCGCTTTCTCCTTCGCCATTACCGCCGCACGAGCAACGAGCAGTTTCTGAAGATGGCCACGCTGACGATGGAGAAAATGGCGGCCGGCGGCATGTACGACCAGATCGGCGGCGGATTCCACCGCTACTCGACCGACGCGCGGTGGCTGGTTCCGCACTTCGAGAAGATGCTCTACGACAACGCGCTCTTGGCGATCGACTACCTCGAAGGGTTCCAAGTAACCGGCCGTGAAGACTTTGCGCGGGTCGCCCGCGAAACTCTCCGCTACGTGCAGCGCGATATGACTTCGCCGGAGGGTGCGTTCTACTCAGCGAGCGACGCGGACAGCCCGGACGCGCATGGCCACAGCAAGGAGGGGCTGTTCTTCACGTGGACGCCCGCAGAGATAGAAGCCGTGCTTGGCAAGGAGCGCGCCCGGGCTGTCAGCGCATACTATGCGGTGAGCTCGGGGGGGAATTTCGACGGCCGAAATATCCTCAATACCCCCAGGTCGCTCGAAGAAGTTGCCAAGGACCTGAAGCTACCTCCGGACAAGGTTCGCTCGACGGTTGAACAGTCCAAGGACCTGCTCTATGCGGCGCGCTCCAAGCGGCCTCCTCCGGCTCGCGATGAAAAAATCCTCGCCGCCTGGAACGGATTAATGATTTCAGCGCACGCCCGTGCTGGCCTGATACTTGGAGAAGACGTCTACGCCCGACGCGCTGAACGAGCCGCGGACTTCGTGCTTACGCGGATGCGAAAGGACGGGCGCCTACTGCGCAGTTACAAGGACGGCCAGTCGCATCACAATGCGTACCTTGAGGATTACGCGTTCATGATCGCTGGCCTCTTGGACCTTTATGAAGCGACGAGCAGCCCGCGGTGGTTGCGCGAGGCGATCGCCCTGGATGCCATTCTCGAGATCTCCTACGAGGATAAGAAGGGCGGAGGCTTCTTTTTGACCAGTGCGGATCACGAAAAGCTGCTCGCGCGCGAGAAGCCGAGCTACGACGGCGCCGAACCGTCAGGCAACTCGGTCCAGGCGATGAACCTCCTCCGGTTGCAAGAGTTCACCACCAAGGACAGCTATCGGCAGCGTTGGGAACGGACGATTGGTGCCTTGTATGCAGTCATTTCCAAGGCGCCATCGGCGCTCTCGGAAATGCTTTTGGCCATCGACTTTTATCTCGATACGCCCAAGGAAATCGTCATTGTCACGCCGGGGTTGCGGGCCAACGCTGAGACGCTGCTCGCCCAGCTTCGAACCACATTCCTGCCGAATCGAATCCTGGTAGTGGCTGGCGAGGGAGAAGACTTGAATACCCAGGCAAAGCTCGTGCCGCTCCTGGAGAACAAAATCGCCCAGAAGGGAAAGCCTACGGCTTACGTCTGCGAGCGGGGCGTTTGCGAGCTGCCGACCACAGCCCCGGATGTCTTTGCTCGCCAACTCCGGAAAGTTCGGAAAATGGATCAGCCAGGAGCGCGATAGCGAGTTGTCAAATGGCTGCCCGCTCACCCAAGATTGTCATCCTCGCCGAACACCGACGGAATGCTTCCGAGCCGCCCTCAGGTCCACTCGAGGGCGTCAGCTTACATCTCGATTCGCTTTACCGGACCGCTCGGCTGCTCACTGGCAGCGACGCCGCCGCTGAGGATCTCGTTCAGGAGACTGCGATCCGAGCCTGGCGTGGATGGACGAGTTTGCGGTCCTTCACCTCGCTCAAGCCGTGGCTGCTACAGATTCTCCATCGAACCTTTCTCAATACCGTGCGCGCGGAGGAACGGCGCCCGCCGTTTCTCGACCTCGAGATCGATGCGCTGCTGTCGCATCCGGTGCTGGGCGTCGAAAACGAGGAGAGCTCGCAGGGTACTTCCCTCTCTGAGGACATCGTCGCCGCGCTCGAATCTCTTTCATCTGCCTTCCGGGAAGCCCTTTGGCTCGTCGAAGTCGAAGAGCTGAAGTTGTCCGAGGTTGCTGAGATCACGGGAGTGCCCGTTGGAACGGTCGCCTCGCGCCTTCACCGCGCGCGCCGCCTTCTGCGCGAATTCCTGCGCAGCCGCGGACAGGGAAAGCGAGGCACGTGATGGACCCACGTTGTCACGAATACAGACGGGCCGTGTTGCTGGGTGAGGTCGATGCATCGTCCAATACTCATCCGCTGACCTGTGTCGCCTGCCGCAGATTCGAGGAGGCAGAGCGCGCCACCTCGGCGATGGTCAGGCGAGCCGCTCCGAGATGGCAACCCCCCCCGCATCTCCGAGAGAACCTTGCAGCGAACTTGGACCGCGAACGCGAACGCGCGGCGCGAGCCGCATCTCTTCGACGGCTAGCGCTTGTTGCGGGATTCACGATGTTGCTGGTCCCGGGGGCACTGACAATATGGATTGGACGAGCGGAGACAGCGGGACAGCGTCGGGCGCACGCCACCACAGACGAGATCGTCGCAGACTTCCTGAAGTACGCGCGGCTCGGTCCTGAGGGCCTGCAGATTCTGACGAGAGATCCGGCCGCCGTGGAAAGATTCTTTGCGGAGCGAATCCGTTTGGCCGCCAAAGTGCCACGGTTAAGCGGCGTGACGCTGATAGGAGGACGTCAGAGCAATCTCGGCAGCCGTCCTGCGGCCCTCCTTTTCTTTGAGCAAAGAGGGCCAGAAGGCGCCGAACCTCTCTCGCTGTTTGTCTTTGAACCGCAAGGCGAGGACTGGTCCGGTATGCCCGAGGTGAAGGGGCTGTCGGGGCGGAGAACCTGCCACGAGCACAAACATGGCGTCGGCGTGCTTGTCTGGGAAGAACGGGGCTTGACCTACGCCTTGGCCGGCGCGCTCGAGCTCGACCAGCTCAAGGGGCTGCTGCCTCTTTGAGCCTCGAAGAAGTCGCTAAGGCTTGGAAGAACCAATCAGCTGAAACACTTGGTTCTCCAGATCCTTGCCCTCCACGTCGGTGATCGTACCCCCCGGGTGGATGTAACGAATAATTCCCTCCCGGTCGATTAAGAAGCTGACGGACGTGAAAGGCGCGTCGGGAAATTGATCGAGCAAGTAGCGGTTCAGCGTCTTCC
>Ga0099791_10000097_pt1 | contig 28098 bp, 24 predicted proteins | sample Rivendell_Oct201_7_FD_77318 | JGI IMG/M metagenome (GOLD analysis project Ga0099791, IMG submission 77318) | Vadose zone soil and rhizosphere microbial communities from the Eel River Critical Zone Observatory, Northern California to study diel... | ecosystem: Environmental > Terrestrial > Soil... | reverse complement strand
GGGGACTTCCGGAAGCTCGGAGTCCCCGGCGAGAGCCTCGACAAGGTGTACAACCGGCTCCACGATCCCAAGGACTTTTCCGGACAGGAGGTGCTCGTCGTGGGCGGCGGCGATTCCGCGCTCGAGGCGGCGATCGCGCTCGTCATGGCCGGCGCACACGTCACGCTCTCCTACCGCCGCGGGGAATTCGTGCGCGCCAAGCCCGAGAATCTGGAGAAGCTCCAGGCCCTCCTGCGCGGCGGCTCGATTCAGCTTCGTCTGGACACGCGCGTGAAGGAGATCCGCCCGAGCGAGGTCGTGCTCGCGGGCGAAGGTGAGCGCCTGGAGACGCTTCCGAACGACGTGGTGTTCCCCATGCTCGGCCGCGAAGCCCCGCTGGAGTTCTTCCGGAAGAGCGGGATCCGGATCGCGGGAGAGATGCGCGCTCCGCAATGGATCGGCCTTTCGCTCTTCGTCCTCTTCTGCGCGTGGCTCTACAACTGGAAATCGGGCGGCTCCATGTCGCAGCTCTTCGCGGACCGCCAGTGGTTTCCGTTCAACCTCCCCGACATCCTGAGCCGGATCGGTGGGACCGTCGCGGCCGACGCGCGAAGACCCCAGAGCCTGATCGGCACGATCGCGATCAGCGCTTCGGGTCCCGCCTTCTGGTACACGCTCGCCTACTCGACGGTCATCGTGGTGTTCGGCTTCCGGCGAATCCTGAGACGCAGGACTCCGTACGTCACGCTCCAGACGGCGACGCTCATGGCGGTCCAGGTGCTTCCGCTCTTTCTTTTGCCCGAGATCATCCTCCCGCAGCTCGCGTATCATCGGCTGCTTCCACAAGGGTTGCTGGACGCGCTCTTCCCGGTGGTGAGCTACGGACACGGAAGGGAGTTCTGGCGCGCCTACGGCCTCATCCTCGCGTGGCCGCTCAACGTCTACAACGTGTTCACGCACGATCCGCTCTGGTGGTGGCTTGCGATCAGCATCCTCCAGACGCTCGTGCTGATTCCGCTCGGGATCTACTTCTTTGGAAAAGGGGTCTACTGCGGATGGATCTGCTCCTGCGGCGCGATGGCGGAGACGCTGGGGGACACCCACCGCGAGAAGATGCCGCACGGACCCTTCTGGAATCGCGCGAACATGGCCGGGCAGGGGGTCCTCCTCATCGCGGTTCTGATTCTGATCCTCCGCATCGTGGGATGGATCCTCCCCGACGGAAACGCGATCGATTCCATCTTCGATCCGTTTCTGAAAGCGCCGTACAAGTGGTTCGTGGACGTGTTCCTTGCGGGCGTGGTCGGCTACGGGCTCTACTTCTGGTTCTCGGGACGCGTCTGGTGCCGGTTCCTGTGCCCGCTCGCCGCGCTGATGCACATCTACGCGCGGTTCAGCCGATTCGCGATCGTGCCGGACAAGAAGAAATGCATCTCGTGCAACGTGTGCACCTCGGTCTGCCACCAGGGCATCGACGTCATGAACTTCGCCAACAAGGGCCTCCCCATGCAGGATCCCGAATGCGTCCGCTGCTCCGCGTGCGTCCAGAGCTGCCCCACGGGGGTGCTCCAGTTCGGCCAGGTCGACCGCGGCGGCAAGACCATCAAGCTGGATCTCCTGCCCGCCTCGCCGGTGGTCATGAGGGAAGGGTCCTGAGATGAAGCTGAGCCCCGGCGTACCCGAACGCCTCGCGCCCGCCGAGGGACCCCTCGTCCGGTTCCGCTCGCTGGACACCGTGTGGATCCAGATCACCGGCACCCTCTGCAACATCGCCTGCCGCCACTGCTTCGTGAGCGCCGGTCCGAAGAGCGACTCGATTTCCGTCATGACCCGCGCTCAGGTGGAGTCCGCCCTGGAAGACGCTGCGGGCCTGGGGGCGCGCGACGCCTACTTCACCGGCGGGGAGCCGTTTCTCCATCCCGAGATCCGGGAGCTCGTGGACTTCGCGCTCCAGCGCATGCCGCTCACGATACTCACCAACGCGCTCCTCATCGACGACGCCCTGGCGGCCTGGATCGGAGATCGGTTCCGGATCAGCCGTTATTCCTTCGACATCCGGGTGAGCCTGGACGGGACCACGGCGGAGCAGAACGACCGAGTGAGAGGGCGGGGCGTGTACACATCCGTCGTGGAATCGCTGAGGCGGCTCGGGGACGCCGGCGTCTCGCCGGTCGTGACCGTGGTGGAGCACGAGGATGCGCTCCGGGCCGCGGAGTCGAGAATCGAGTTCACGGAATTCCTGCGAGGATTGGGGCTGGCCCGGCCCCGGGTGAAATTCCTCCCCTTGCTTCGGATCGGAAGGGAAGAGGCTCGCACGCGAGGATACGGCGCGGCGGAACGGCTGGGTCCGGAGGCGCTCGCGCCCGAGATCGAGGATTCCTTGATCTGCGGGGCCAGCCGCACCGTGACCGCGCACGGAGTCTGGACGTGCCCCATCCTGGTCGAGCGGCCCGAGGCGCGGCTTGGAGATTCCCTCCTCGAGTCGGAGCGCGGGATCCGGCTGCGCTGGAGCGCGTGTCACACCTGCGTGGCGGACGGCCTCCGCTGCGCGACCTAGGGCCTCCGGCCCGAGACGGTTCTCGGCTCGCTCCCGTCCAGATCCCGGAGCGTCCGCGTCAGGGGCTCCCATACCTGGCAGTAGGCCAGCCTCACCAGCTCGCCCTCCGACGGCACGTCCCCCAGGAACACCGCGCGATTGTTCGCCCAGAGCGACCAGTCGTCCTGGTACCGCGATTCGTAGCCCCGGGAGCGCTGCGCGCGCGACCGCTTGATGAGATCCGTCAGCTTCCAGTCGCCGCAGCGGTTTCCCCAGTCCGACTCCACGCGCTCGGCGCGCTTGGGATCGGCCTTCTCCACGTCCGGGGGAATGAGGCAGTAGTCGCCCTCGTCTCCATCCACGGGCGCCGACGTGAAGATGGCGTGCGCCGCGGCCCGAAGCGTCCCCGAGTTTCCCAGGATCACCGAGCCGTCCTGCACGTCCACGATCTCGTACTCGAACCCTACCGTCAGCTCACGATCGCGGGTCAGAACCTCGATCGTTCCCTCGATGTAGCGCTCGCGCGACTTTCCGGCCTCGTCCTTGTCCTCGATCTTGCGATAGACCGGCTGGGTGAAGTTGCCGGTATTGGTGCTCGTGCGCATTCCGTAGAAGCGGCCCACGATGACCCGGTCCGCGCCGAGCTCGCGCCCGATGCGCGCCGCCACGCGGCGGCCCAGGTGATCGAGGAGCGAGATCGGCACTGCCTGGTACACGCGCTCCCGAGGTAGAAGATCGGTGAAGCGGAAGTCCGCCCCTTCGGTTCGACGCTGGAGCTCCACGTACGCCCGATCGGAGAACTCCTTCGAGAGCGCCGTGAGATCGGTCTCGTTCGCGAAGGGCAGGAGCGCCACGCGGGGAAGCGCCTCGTCATAGGCCTGCTGCATCCGGCGCGTCACGTCGAGGTAGCGAGGCTCGAAGGCGTGCGAGAGCTCGAATCCGTCGTAGGCGCGCTTGGGAGATCCGTCCTGCAGGTCCGCCGTGGCCTCCCGGTAGGTGATGCTCGCCGCGGATCTCCGGATGGCCGCTTCGTCGCGGTCGAAATCGGGATCGGGCGGGAGCACGATCCGGTACTGGAGGAGCTCGTCGCGGAACGTGTCGAGTGCGAGCGAGCGCTTCGCGGCCGCCACGGTGTCGCGCGCCGCCAGCCCACGGATCTCGACCACTCGCTCCTGCATGAGCTGTCCCGCAGCCTGGGTCATCGCGGCCCGCGCTCGCCGGTTCTCCGGCTCTTTCCGGAGCGCGCGCGCCGCCTTCTGATACGCCTTCTCGACCTCGCCCTTCTGGTAGGCCTTTTCGCTCTGCTGGGCGAGCTTGTTCGGACCCGCGCAGGACAGCGTGAATGCAGCGGTTACCATGAGTGCCAGAAAGAGACGTGCCCTGAATCCCATTCGATCGTTCATGATTCCCTCCGTGTCGCTCACCAATCGGCAGGATGTCCTACATCTATAGATACTTGTGAGGTGATGAAGGTGGGATGGCAAGAGATTGGCAAATGATGGTAGGTTTTCGCCAAACCCCAGGCGGCTCCCGCCGCCAGTACGGAACCCTACCATGGAGGTGAAGCGTGGCCAGGATCAACAACGGTCGCGTCATCCTGGGTGGACTCCTCGCCGGTCTCGTCATCAACGTCGTCAGCATTCTTTGCAATTCTCTGCTCACCGGGAAGAAGCTCATGCAAGCACAGCAGGCGGGCCACCTCTTGCAGCAGCCGCGCTTTCCCTTCATTCCCGCATGGCTGTTCGTGATGTTCCTGGTGGGGATCGCCCTGGTCTGGCTCTACGCGGCGGTTCGGCCGAGGCTGGGGCCGGGTCCCGGCACGGCACTCAAGATCGGGATTCTGGTTGGGCTCCTCATGGGCGTTCCCGACAACATGGCGAACGCGGCGTGGGGCATTTCCGGGCGCTACCTGCCGACCATGTGGATGCTGGAGCATCTGATCGGCTGTGCGCTGGGCACGCTGATCGGCGCGTGGGCGTACAAGGAACAGCCGTAGGCTACTTCCCGTCGCCGTCGATGAGGTTTCCGATGCTGCCCAGAATGGAGCCCTCTTCGCGCCTGCGCCCGCCCGTCTGAGGCGCCGCCGCCTAGATGCGGCTGGCCAGGCGGCTGAAGGGTAGCGACTGGAGCCAGATCCTTGCGGGTCGGTCCCAACGCTCGGCACTAGGGAGGCGTCTCGCGCTCCCGGCGGGGCCGCTTCCGCCTCTCGCGCCCCGCGTCCCGCACCGCCTGCGCCAGCAGGAACTCGATCTGCCCGTTCACGCTCCGGAGCTCGTCTTGGGCCCACTGCTCGAGGCTCTCCCAGAGCTCCGGGCTGATCCGCAGTAGAAAGGCTTTCCGCTCCGCCACCCGGCGCCTATTTGTACAGCGTCCCGGTGTTCAGGACCGGTGTCGCGGCATGCTCCCCGCAGAGCACCACGAGCAGGTTCGACACCATCGCGGCCTTGCGCTCCTCGTCCAGCTCCACGACGTTGTTCTTGCCGAGGCGATCGAGCGCCATCTCCACCATGCCCACGGCCCCTTCCACGATCCGCGTCCGCGCCGCGATGATCGCGCCCGCCTGCTGGCGCTGGAGCATCGCCTGGGCGATCTCCTGCGCGTAAGCCAGGTGGCTCAGCCGCGTCTCCAGCACCTCGACGCCCGCGGTCTTGAGACGCTCGTGCAGCTCGGCCTTCAGGAATTCGGAGACCTTGTCCGTGCTTCCTCGAAGGGAGATCCCGTCTGATTCGTAGTCATCGTAGGGATACGAGCTGGCGAGATGGCGTACGGCGGTCTCGCTCTGCACCGTGACGAAACGCTCGTAGTCGTCCACGTCGAAGGTTGCCTGGGCCGTGTCCTTCACCTTCCAGACCACGACCGCGGCGATCTCGACCGGGTTCCCGTGCTGGTCGTTCACCTTGATGCGCTCGCCGTTCAGGCTCCGCGCGCGCAGGGAGATCTTCTTCCGCGTGATGAACGGGTTCGTCCACCACCAACCGCTCGTGCTAACGGTCCCGACGTAGCTTCCGAACAGGATCAGCACCACGCCCTGGTTCGGCTGCGCGGTGAAGAACCCGGCGATCGAAAGCCCTCCCAGCCCGAGAAGAAGCGCCGCGACCAGAACGTTCACGAGCGGGCTGGGGCTGTGGGCCGCCTGGTAGAGAAATCCAAGCCCTGCGAGAAAGAGGAGAATGGTCATGGTGAGCGCCACCGATCCGCTCACCGGGTTCACGACGCGTTCCTGAGTCATGGCCGTTTCGCTCCTGGGTTGAGGTGACATCATTAAGATAGCATAATGATATCATACGCGCAAGGGGGATCGGCTCGCGGTGAAAGCCAAAGGGAGTGGCGGAGTTGGGCCAGCTACGTCCGGCGCTTGGAGGAAACCAGCATGGCGGCGCCGCCCACGAGCGCCACGATTCCGATGACGGTTGCGGCCGGCGAGGTACGGTGCTCGGTGGCCGTCGCCTTGATCCCACCCAGATCAATGTTCGCCGTCTGGCGCTCCCAGCCGACGACGCCGACGACAAGCGCGGCGATCCCGAGCACGACGAGAGCAATCCCGAGTTGCTTCATGTCACTCCTTCCAGGAAACGTTGGATGCAGAGAACATCGTCACCTCACGAGCTTCTTGTACTTGAGGCGGTGCGGCTGATCGGCGGCGGAGCCCAGGCGCATGTGGCGGTTTGATTCGTAGTCCTGGTAATTGCCCTCGAACCAGACCACGCTTCCGTCCTCCTCGAAGGCGATCATGTGCGTGGCGATGCGGTCCAGGAACCAGCGGTCGTGGGTGATCACGCAAACGCACCCCGCGAAATTCAGGATTCCCTCCTCCAGCGCGCGAAGCGTATCCACGTCGAGGTCGTTCGTGGGCTCGTCCAGGAGAAGCAGGTTTCCGCCGGCGCGCAAGAGCTTCGCCAGATGGACCCGGTTTCGCTCTCCGCCGCTCAGGTTCTTCACCAGCTTCTGCTGGTCGGCTCCCTTGAAATTGAACATCGCGACGTAGGAGCGCGAGGGGATCGTGCGGCTCCCCAGGTTGATCTCGTCCTCGCCGTTGCTGATCTCTTCCCAGACGTTCTTCTCTCCCTGCAGGGCGTCCCGGCTCTGGTCCACGACCGCCAGCTTCACCGTGTCGCCGACGCGAACCGTGCCGGAATCCGGCACCTCGAGCCCCGCGATCAGCCGGAAGAGCGTGGTCTTGCCAGCGCCGTTGGGCCCGATGATGCCCACGATCCCGCCGGGCGGAAGCTGGAACGAGAGACTGTCGATGAGCATGCGGTCCCCGTACCCCTTGGAAAGATTCCGAGCCTCGACCACCAGATTGCCGAGGCGGGGTCCGGGCGGAATGGAGATCTCCGCGATCACCTCGCGCTTCTCGTTCTCCACGCGCAGGAGCTCCTCGTACGCCGTGACGCGCGCCTTGCTCTTGGCCTGCCGCGCTCTCGGCGACATGCGGATCCACTCCAGCTCGCGCTTCAGCGTGCGCTGCCGGGCGGATTCCGTCTTTTCCTCGAGCGAAAGGCGCTCCTGCTTCTGCTCGAGCCACGAGGAGTAGTTTCCCTCCCAGGGAATGCCCGCGCCGCGGTCCAATTCCAAGATCCAGCCCGCGACGTTGTCCAGGAAGTAACGGTCGTGGGTCACCGCCACGACGGTCCCCGGATATTCTTTCAGGAAGCGCTCGAGCCAGGCAACGGACTCGGCGTCGAGATGGTTCGTGGGCTCGTCGAGAAGGAGAAGATCGGGGTGTTGCAGCAACAGCCGGCAGAGCGCCACGCGCCTCCGCTCGCCCCCCGAGAGCGTCTCCACCTTCGTGTCCCCGGGAGGCACACGCAGCGCGTCCATCGCGATCTCGACCGTGCGGTCCAGCTCCCAGGCGTTCTTGGCCTCGATCTCCGCCATGATGCGGCCGTGCTCCTCGAGCACGCGCTCCATCTCCTCCGGCGAGAGGCTCTCGCCCAGCTTCAGATTCAGCTCGTTGAAGCGGTGGAGGAGCGCGCGCGTTTCCGCCACGCCTTCCTCGATGTTCCCGAGCACGTCCTTCTTGGGATCGAGCACCGGCTCTTGTGGAAGAAACCCGACGCGGATTCCCTTCGCGGGGCGGGCTTCGCCGCTGGTGGGCTCCTCCACGCCGGCCATGATTCGGAGGAGGGTGCTCTTTCCGGCGCCGTTCATCCCCAGCACGCCGATCTTCGCGCCGGGCAGGAAGGAGAGCCAGATCCCCTTCAAGACCTCGCGGTTGGGCGGATGGACCTTGCGCAGGTCCTTCATGGTGAAGATGTACTGTTGGGCCATGGGTCACGGAGTATACGCAAACGGGCGCGGAGATTGCAGGCCAACGAGTTATTGCCCGGTGGCGGCGGCTAAGAATCTGTCTCGACGCCGCTCGATTGAATCGAGCCCGTTCGCCAGGAACTTCGGGTCTGTACTTCTATCGTGTGGAGACCCCCGAGGGAGCGGCGACGGGCCGGTTCACCGTCTTGAAATAAGAACCGGCCGGACGGAAGGGCTATACTCGGCGTGTCTGGACCCGCGCCAGCCGGCGCTCCGTCCAGCCTACCCTATGGGAGGGTTCATGCCGGCAACCATCACCATTCGAAACAACGGGTCCATCAAAGTCGACGGAGAGTTCACGATCCTCGACCAAGACGGAAATCCCTTCGATCTGGGCGGCCGCACCACGATCTCGCTCTGCCGTTGCGGGCAGTCCTCCAACAAGCCCTTCTGCGACGGCTCCCACAAGACCTGTGGCTTTGAATCCATGATCGTGGCGCGCGTGCTCCCGCCGCCCGCTCCCAAACCAACATGACGCACCCTCGCGATGCAGCACCCGCGCGGGACGCCAAGGAATCGGTCATGATCGAATCCTTTCGCGCCGAAGCACTGCAAACCCTCCTCGCCGACGGGGAGGGGCCTCACCTCTCGCTCTACCTTCCGACGCACCGGCGCCATCCCGAGTGGAAGCAGGATGCCGTGCGATTCAAGACACTCCTCGGGCAGGCGAAGGAGCTCCTCAGCACGCGGTACAAGAACAAGGACGTGGACGCGTTCCTCGAGCCGCTCCGCCAGATGGAGGGAGAGCGGCACTGGGAGCACTCCCTGGACGGGCTGGCGCTCTTCCGGAAGGAAGGGACCACGTTCGCATACCGGCTTCCCATGCCGGTGCCCGAGCTCGTGGTCGTCGCGGAGACCTACCACACGAAGCCGCTGCTTCGATTCCTCCGCTCGAACGGCCGCTATCTCGTGCTCGCCGTCAGCCAGAACCACGTCTCGCTCTACGAGGGCTCCCCGTTCGGAGCCGGGCCGGTCAATCTGGAAGGGGTTCCGAAGAGCCTTCGCGGCGCCCTGGGCGTCCCCGATTTCGACCGGTCGTTCCAGAGCCAGTACGTGCGGGGGGCGGTGTTTCATGGACAGGGGCCCGGCAAGGAGATCCGGAAGGAGGAGCTGCTTCACTTCTTCAACCAGATCGACCGGGGCCTTCACGAGTATCTTCGCGACGAGCGCGTCCCGCTCCTGCTCGCGGCGGTGAAGTATTACCATCCGATCTACAAGCTCGCGAACCGCTATCCTGAGCTCCTGGAGCCGGGGCTCGAGGGAAATTACGAGCGCGCGAATGCGGACCAGATCCACAAGGAAGCCTGGCCCAAGGTCGGCCGTGTCTTCGAGTCGCGCGTCCAGACCTGGCTCGAGCGCTACAACGAGCGCAAGGGGACGGGTCTCGCCACCGATCGGATCGACGAGATCGCGCAGGCGGCAGTGGCGGGGCGCATCCAGTGCCTCCTGGTCGCGGAGGAGGAATCGGTCTGGGGACTCCTGGATCGGAAGACGGGCGCCCTGGAGCTTCACGAGCGGCAGAGGGATGCCCAGGACGCGGACGTGCTCGACGACATCGCCGAGGAGACGTTCAAGCGCTCGGGCGAAGTCTTCGTCATCCCGCGCTCGTCGATGCCCGGGGCCAAGCCCATCGCAGCGATCTATCGTTTCTGATGCGGTCCCCGCGCTCCGCGGGGCGCAGACCGTGATGGGGGGAACGCCGTGGCGCCGCCCACCCTGTTGATGGATCTCTACGAGCTGACGATGCTCGCCGGATACTTCGAGCAGGGAATCCACGAGCGCCACGCGACGTTCGACCTCTATTTCCGCGAGATACCCTTCCACAGCGGATACGCCGTCGCGGCGGGCCTGGATCCGGCCCTCGACTATCTCGAGGCCCTCCGCTTCGACGAAGGGGACCTCGACTATCTGGAATCGATCCATCTCTTCAGCGGACCCTTCCTCGCCTATCTCTCCTCGCTGCGATTCCGGGGCACGGTCACCGCCGCGCCGGAGGGAACCCTCGTGTTCCCGCACGAGCCGATCGTCACGGTGGAGGGGCCGCTGGCGCAGGCCCAGGTCGTGGAGACGGCGCTTCTCAATATCGTGAACTTCCAGACGCTGATCGCGACCAAGGCCTCGCGCGTCGTGCGCGCGGCGGCGCCCGCCAAGGTCGTCGAGTTCGGGGCGCGGCGCGCCCAGGGCCCCGACGGGGCGCTCTCCGCCACGCGCGCCGCGGCGGTCGGGGGTGTTCTCACGACGAGCCACCTCTGGGCGGGGAAGACCTTCGGCCTTCCGGTCACGGGCACGCAGGCACACAGCTGGGTCATGTCCTTCCCCTGCGAGATCGAGGCGTTCCGCGCGTACGCGGCCGCCTTCCCGGACACGTGCGTCCTGCTCGTGGACACCTACGACACCTTGAAGCACGGCATCCCGAACGCGATCGCGATCGCGAAGGAGCTGGAGTCGAAGGGGCACAAGCTCTCGGGCGTGCGGATCGATTCGGGGGACCTGGCCTATCTCAGCCGTGAGGCGAGACGGCTGCTGGACGAGGCGGAGCTGGGCTACGTGAAGATTCTGGCCTCGAACGAGCTGGACGAGCACGTGATCCAGTCGATCCGCATGGAGGGAGGACGCGTGGATCTCTACGGGGTGGGGACGCGCCTCTCGACGGGGGCCGGCACTCACGGCGGCGCGCTCGGCGGCGTGTACAAGCTCGTGCGCATCGACGAGGAGCCCAAGATCAAGGTGAGCGGGGATCCCTCGAAGAGCACCCTTCCGGGCCGAAAGCGCGTCTGGCGCGTGACCCGGCCCGACGGCGTCTTCGAGATGGACGTGATCGCCCTCGACGGCGAGGCGGTGGGGCCCGGGGACGAAGTCTTCGATCCGGAGCATCCGCTTCGGCATTCCTCCATCCCCGAGGACACGAAGCTGGAGGATCTGCGCAGCGTCGCCATGGAGAAGGGAATCCGGAAAGTCGGCTCTCCGGCGCTTCCGGCGATCGCGAAGCGCGCCTCGCGCGAGCTGGGGTGTCTTCCCGAGGGCACCCTCCGCTTCATGAATCCGCACCGCTACCGGGTGTCCCTGAGCCCGCGCCTGCACGAGCTTCGCATGAGGCTGATCGAGGAGGCCCGGAGCGGATGAGGGACTGGGCCGAGGCATTGCGTGACCTGAGTCACGCAGGCGTTCGGCTCCTCCCATCCGCGGAAGTCCTCGCTGGAATCAGCCGCGCCAGGGCCGTATAGTCCTGGGTTCGCCGTATCATCCAGGATTCCGAGTGGCAAGGAAGCTACCTGACTTCGGGAAATCCGCGTTCTTCTGGGGGCCATCTTGCACGTCGCAGAAAACCTGACAACCGTCCTGTACCCGGCATCGAATCCCACCAAACGACCCCTCACCGCCGAAGATCTCTGGAAGGTCGCGCGCGTGGGAGCGCCGGTGCCTACGCCCGACGGAAGGGTCGTCGTGCCGGTCACGACCTACGATCTGGAGGCGAACAAGGGGAAGCCCAGGCTCTGGCTCGTTCCAGGTGAGGGGGGAGAGCCGCGCCCCCTGACCTCCGAGGAGCAGGCGAGCACCGACCCGGCCGTGTCGCCGGACGGGCGCTGGGTCTCCTTCCTCCGCGCGCGCGGTGAGGAGAAGCCGCAGCTTCACCTCATGCCGCTGGACGGCGGAGAAGCGGAGCGGCTGACCGATCTCCCGATGGGGGTGCTCGATCCCCGCTGGTTCCCGGACGGAACGAAGATCGCGTTCGTGACGATGCTCCTCGAGGCGGCTCCGACACCGGAAGGAACGAAGGAGCTTCTCGAGAAGCGCGCGAAGGATCCGGTCAAGGTCCACGTCACCGAGGACCGCGTCTATCGCTATTGGGACCGCTGGCTGACCGAGGGCGAGAAGCCCCACCTCCTCGTCCTCGATCTGAAGACACGCGCGCTGACCGACGTCACCCCGCAGGGAACCGGATGGTTCGATCTCATGGATCCCTCCGGGCAATACGACGTCTCGCCGGACGGAGCGGAGATCGCCTTCGCCGCGAACTCCAGCCGGCCGCCTCATCACCTTCTTCGCTGGGCAATCTTCACCGTGCCCACGAGCGGGAAGGGGCCGGTCACGTGCCTCACTCCGGAAGGAACGCCGCCGAAGAGCGCGGATTTCTGGCGCCCCCGCTACTCCCCGGATGGAACGTCGATCTTCTACGGCATGCAGCGCGATCCCTATTTCTACGCCGACAAGGTCCGGATCGTGCGCTACGACCGCGCCGCGAGGACCCACACCGTGCTGACGGAGGATTGGGACCGCTCGCCCGCGGCGTGGGAGCTCGCGAAGGACGGCACGCTGATTCTCGAGGCGGAGGATCGGGGAAGGGTTCTCCTCTTCTCCATGACGGCGGGCGGGGGAGCGCCGAAGGCGCTTCTCACGCAGGGGACGGCTTCGGGGCTCAAGATCGGACGGGATGGCCGCGTTTACTTCACGATCCAGACGACCTCCGCGCCGCCCGAGGCCGCATCCATCGGGCAGGACGGAAAAGACCTCCGGAAGCTGACCAAATTCAACGACGCGCTCCTGAGCGAGGTGGCGCTCGGAGAGGTGCGCGAGATCGAGTTCCCCGGAGCGGATGGGAATCGCGTCCAGATGTTCGTGGTGCTCCCGCCCGGATTCGATCCCAAGAAGAAGTGGCCGCTGGTCCACGTGATCCACGGGGGGCCGCACGGGATCGCCGGGGACAATTTCCACTTCCGCTGGAACCCGCAGGCATTCGCGGCGCCGGGATACGTGGTGGCGTGCGTGAATTTCCACGGCTCGACCTCGTGGGGACAGGACTTCGCCGCGGTGATCCAGGGCGGCCACGGGGACAAGCCCTTCACCGACATCATGCGCGCCACCGATCTCCTGCTCGAGACCGGGTTCATCGATGAGAAGCGGATGGCCGCGACGGGGGGAAGCTACGGCGGCTATCTCGTGTGCTGGATCGCGGGGCAGACCGACCGCTTCGCCTGTCTCGTCAATCATGCCGGCGTGTTCGACCTGATCGCCGAGTACGCGAGCGACATCACGCAGGGGCGGCATCAGGCGTACGGGGGCGAGCCCTGGGATCGCCTCGACGCGCTCGATCGATGGAATCCGGCGCGGTTCGCGCGCGGGTTCCAGAGCCCGATGCTCGTGATTCACGGCGAGCGCGATTACCGCGTTCCCCACACCCAGGCGCTCGCGGTCTACAACATCTACAAAGCCAAGGGAGTCGACGCGAGGCTCGTCTTCTTCCCGGACGAGAATCACTGGGTGCTGAAGCCCAGGAACTCCATCGTCTGGAACCGCGAGGTGCACGGCTGGCTCCAACGGTATCTCGCGTAAGGCAACTTCCTACACTCCACTACGCCATGGGCCTCCGGCTCTTTTTCTCCGGGGGCTCTTTCATTTCATCCCCCCTGCGTCCCAAGGGTGGCGCATCATCAGAGTACGGGCCGCGTTCATGCGGGCGTAGCCGAAGCCAGCGATTCATCACCCGGAAAGGGAACGATGCGTTGGTCCTGGAAGGTCGCGACGATTGCGGGGATTCCCATCCGCATTCACGCGACCTTCTTCTTGCTTCTCGTCTGGATCGCGTGGCAGAGCGCCGCCGGAGGAGGCGGGCTCCGCCAGGCCCTGGGCGGCGCCGGATTCATCCTCGCCGCCTTCGCCTGCATCGTCCTCCACGAGTTCGGCCACGCGCTCATGGGCAGGCGCTTCGGAGTGGTCACGAAGGACATCACGCTCCTTCCGATCGGCGGCCTGGCCCGCCTGGATCGGATTCCGCGCCGTCCACCGGAAGAGGTGGCGATCGCGCTCGCCGGGCCGGCCGTGAACGTCGCCATCGCCGCGGTCCTGCTCCTCTTCATGCATCTCTCACCGGGGGTCTACGATTTCGGGGACCCGCTCCTCTACCAGCGGAGCTTCGTGGCCCCGCTCTTCGTCTGGAACCTGCTCGTCACCGCCTTCAATCTGATTCCCGCATTTCCCATGGATGGCGGGCGCGTGCTCCGGGCCCTCCTGGCCATGCGGCTCGATTACGTCCGCGCCACGCGGATCGCGGCCAATGTGGGGCAGGGGATCGCGCTCCTCTTTGCGGTCGTGGGCGTGCTCTGGAACCCGATGCTCATCCTGATCGCGTTCTTCGTATTCCTGGGGGCGGGGGCGGAGTCGTCGTTCGTGCAGATGCGCTCGGTCTTCGACGGCGTTCCCGTCTCACGCGCGATGATCCGGGACTTCCGCGCCCTCCAGGCGAGCGACCCGATCTCGAAGGCGGTCGAGCTCCTGCTGGACGGACATCAACAGGACTTCCCCGTGGTCGCGGGGCAGAACGGGGATCCTCCGATCGGGATCCTGACACGCTCTGATCTATTGAAATCGCTAGCGGGAGGGCGCACCGGCATCCGTGTCGGCGACGTGGCACGGACACCCTGCGGCGTGGCAGGCCCGAACGAGATGCTGGAGCAGGTCTTCCAGAGAATGCAGGAGAGCGGCTGCAACGCCGTTCCCGTCGTGGAGCCAGGACGCGGAATCGTGGGGATGCTCACGCTCGAGAACGTGGGGGAGTACGCGATGGTGCAGGCCGCGCTCCATCGCGCCGCCAAGGTCGCTCCGATCGTCTAGCGGGCTACGGCTTCTGCCAGATCTGCTCGGCGAACGGATCGCGTCCGATCACGCTCTCCACGCCTTCTCCGCGTGGCAAGCGGATCCAGAAGGCCGCGCCGGAGCCGCTGGGGCTTTCGCCGACGCCCACCTCTCCCCGGTGCAGCTCCACGAAGCGCTTCGTCAGATGCAGCCCGAAGCCCAGGCCGTCCTTCACGCGCTTGCTGAGCCCTTCCGCCTGCGACTCCATCTCGAACACCAGGGGCGCCGCCTCGGCCTCCACCTTCGGTCCCGAGTCCCGCACCTCGAGCTGGATGTGGTCGTCCCCGAGCCACGTGGTGAGCATCACGCGGCCCTTCGCGGGGGAGAAGCGGATCCCGTTCCGGAGAAGGTGCAGGATGGCCTGGCGGACCTTGGGCCCATCCAGATGCTGGTCCGGAATCTTCTCGTCGAGCTTGCTCTCCAGATCGACCTGCCGGCTGGCCGCGAACACCCGCACGCTGTCCAGCGCCTCGCGCGCGATCTTGTTCACGTTCTCGACGCGGAGGTCCAGGAGGAACCGGCCCGTCTCCAGCCGGGCCAGATCGAGCACATCGTCGACCAGGCTCATGAGGCGCTGCGCTTCGCTCCGCAGCCGCGCCGTGAACTCGCGCCGCATGGAGGTGTTCATCCGTTTGTCGTTCTGATCCATGACTTCCGAGTAGGCGAGGATCGTGGTGAGCGGCGCCTTGAGCTCGATCTCCGCCGAGGACAGGAACGAGTCCTGGAACGTCGTCGCCGGCTGCGGCGCTCCCGGCTGCGGCTCGCCCTTGCCCCCCGATTTGATGTTCGACGCGCGCTCCTCCAGATTCAGCACGACCAGGGCGCGCTCGATCACGGGCGCGACGTTGTCGGCGAAGAGCTGGCCGATGTCCCGATGCTCCAGCCGGAACGGCTCTGCCTTGCCCCCGCGGTGCGCCTGCAGCACGGCGACGCACCGGTTCTCGAAATTGACGGGAAGGATCAGCGCCGATCCCGCGTCCGGATGGGCCACGAAGTGCTCCGCGAACCGCGCTTCGCGATCCCGGACGTTCATGAGGATCGGCTCACGATGGCGCGCCACCCAGCCCACGGCGCCCTCGCCCAGCTTCACCTCGGCATCGCTCGCGCTCGTCACGGTGCCGAACCGGGCCCGGCATTTCAGCGTCCTGGTCTCCGGGTCGTAGAGGTAGAGCGACACGTCGTGGGAATGGAGCGTGCTGGCCACGCGCCGCACGGTGATCTCGAGAATGGTGTCCAGTGGAAGATCCATGTGAAGGCTGTTTCCGAGCTGGAAGAGCGAGGTCAGCTCGGCAAGCCGTCCGCGTGACTGCTCCAGCTCCATCTGCTCGTTCATGAGACGGCTGCGGAAGCGGTTGATCTCGGTCTGCTGGTGGAGGATGTAGAGGCAGAAGAGAACCGTGAGCCCCACGAGACCCACGAGGAGCATCCATCCGCCCGCCGGCATGTTGTCGCCCAGGAATCCGGAGCGGACGACGGAAACCCAGAGTGCCTGGATGGTGACGACGAAGCCGAGGAGGACGAGGACGACGAGACCCAGGAGCGCCATCGCTCTGCGGTCTGCCTGATGCTGCGCCGCCGTGGTCTTTTCCCGGGACAAGGGTTCCTCCGCTCCAGAGGGGTTGTGGAATCACGTGTTTCATCGGCACGAGAGCGCCCCATCTGAAGCGCGATCCGGCGCGCCGAGCGGGGCGATTCTCCTCTCTTTCCCTCTCTGGCATCAGCGGTTAGAGTGTCCGGGCCCATGGACATTCTGCGAAGCCACCTCAAGACCGGATCGCCCGAATTCCAGCGAAACCGAGCCCACCACGAGGCGCTGGTCGCGGATCTGCGGCGCCGTCTCGCCGAGGTCCAGAAAGGCGGATCCGCCCAGGCGGTGGAGCTGCAGCGAAAGCGCGGGAAGCTCCTCGTGCGCGAGCGGATCGAACGGCTGCTCGATCCCGACACGCCTTTCTTGGAATTCTCGCCGCTCGCCGGCGCGGGCCTCTACGAGGAGGAGATCCCCGCCGCGGGCATCGTGACCGGCATCGGATCCATCTCCGGAAAGGAATGCGTGATCGTCGCCAACGACGCGACGGTGAAGGGGGGCACCTACTACCCGATCACGATCCGGAAGCACATTCGCGCCCAGGAGATCGCGCTGGAGAACCGAATGCCGGCAATCTACCTGGTCGATTCGGGCGGCGTCTTCCTTCCGCTCCAGGCGGAGGTCTTCCCCGACAAGGAGCACTTCGGACGGATCTTCTACAACCAGGCGATCATGTCCGCGGAGGGAATCGCGCAGATCGCCGCGGTGCTCGGCATGTGCACCGCCGGGGGCGCCTATGTTCCCGCCATGTCGGACGAGAACGTGATCGTGAAGGGCACCGGCACCATCTACCTCGCCGGACCTCCGCTCGTGAAGGCGGCGACCGGGGAGGAGGTTACGCCGGAGGAGCTGGGGGGAGCGGAAGTCCACTCGCGCGTGAGCGGCGTGACCGATCACATGGCGGCGAACGAGGACGAAGCGCTCCGCGTCGTTCGGAACATCGTCGAGAACCTGAATCGCGTGAAGCGCGTGGACCTCGATCTCAGGGAGCCCGAGGATCCGGCCTATCCACCGGAGGAGATCTATGGCGTGCTTCCCACCGATCTGCGCCAGCCCTACGACGTGCGCGAGGTGCTGGCGCGGCTCCTGGACGGAAGCCGCTTCCACGAGTTCAAGGCGAGTTATGGCACCACGCTCGTCTGCGGATTCGCACACTGGATGGGGTACCCCGTAGGGGTCGTCGCCAACAACGGCGTGCTCTTCTCGGAGAGCGCGCTCAAGGGAGCGCACTTCGTCGAGCTCTGCAACCAGCGGCGGGTGCCGCTCCTCTTCTTGCAGAACATCACCGGCTTCATGGTCGGGAAGAAGTACGAGGCCGGAGGAATCGCGAAGGACGGCGCCAAGATGGTGCAGGCGGTGGCCACCGCGGCGGTCCCGCGCATCACGGTCCTGATCGGCGCCTCGCACGGCGCGGGAAACTATGCCATGAGCGGCCGCGGGTACCGGCCCCGCTTCCTCTTCGCGTGGCCCAACTCTCGTATTTCCGTGATGGGAGGCCAGCAGGCATCCGAGGTCCTGGTCCAGGTGAAGCGCGAGCAGATGGCGCGGGAAGGCAAAGCGCTCTCCGCCGAGGAGGCCAAGGCGATCGCCGACCCGGTGCTGGCGAAGTACGAGTTGGAGGGAAGCCCCTACTTCGCCACCGCGCATCTCTGGGACGATGGGGTCATCGATCCCGCCCAGACGCGCGAGGTCGTGGGGCTGGCGCTCTCCGCCGCCTTGAACGCTCCGGTGCTCCGCGGGGCGGCTCCCGTGTTCCGGATGTGATGGAATCCACTCCCCGGGTCCGCCTCGAGATCCGCTCTCCCCTGGCGCGGCTGACGCTGAACCGGCCGGACGTGCGGAACGCGTTCGACGACGCCCTCATCGGGGAGCTTCAGCAAGCGCTCGAGAAGGTGCGCGCTGCGTACGAGGAATCGCCCGAGAAAGCGCCCCGCGCGCTGGTCCTTACCGGAGAGGGGCAGGCCTTCTGCGCGGGCGCGGACATGAACTGGATGCGCCGGAGCATCGCGTACACGCGCGACGAGAATGAGGCGGACGCAAGGCGCATGGCCCAGGTGCTCCACTCGCTGGACGAGCTTCCCATTCCCACGATCGCGCGCGTGAACGGCGCGTGCCTGGGGGGAGGCATGGGGCTCCTCGCGTGCTGCGACGTCGGGGTCGCCTCGAATCATGCGCAGTTCGGCTTCACGGAGGCCCGGCTGGGGATCGCGCCGGCGGTGATCTCGGCCTTCGTGCTTCCCAAGATCGGCCCTTCCGCCGCGCGCCGCTATTTCCTCACCGCGGAGCTCTTCGGGGCGGCGGAGGCGAAGGGGATGGGGCTCGTGCACGAGGTGGTCCCGGCGGCGGAGCTGGACACGGCGGTGGACCGTTTCGTGTCCGCGCTCGCCGGGAACGGGCCCCGCGCGGTCTCGGCGGCGAAGCAGCTCATCCGCGAGGCGCTGGCCCGCACCCGGGACGACACCATCGAGAACGCGGTTCGCGCCATCGCGGGCCTCCGCGCGTCGCCTGAAGGGCAGGAGGGGCTGGGGGCTTTTCTCGAGAAGCGCTCTCCTTCCTGGAAGCGATGAGCCCGGCGCGGGCGGACTACGCGGTAGGGAAACCCTTCCGGAAGGTGCTCGTCGCGAACCGCGGCGAGATCGCGGTCCGCGTGTGCCGAACCCTGCGTGAGATGGGAATCCCCTCCGTCACGGTAACCTCCGACGCCGACCGCCGCGCGCCGCACGCCCGCGCCGGAGACGAATCGGTCGCGATCGGCCCCGCACCCGCCGCCGAGAGCTATCTCAACGCTTCCGCCATCCTGGACGCCGCGCGCCGCACCGGCGCCGAGGCGATCCATCCCGGCTACGGGTTTCTCTCCGAGAACGCGGCGTTCGCCGCGGAGTGCCGCGCCGCGGGGATCGTCTTCATCGGTCCCGCACCCGAGAGCATGGAGCGGCTGGGGGACAAGTCCGCGGCGCGACGGACCGCCGCTTCTCTGGGAGTGCCGCTGGTTCCGGGCGCCGAGGAGGTGCCCTCCGTCGAGCGCGCGGTCACCGAGGCGGAGCGTGTGGGATTTCCGGTCATGCTCAAGGCCTCGGGCGGAGGCGGAGGGCGCGGGATGCGCGTGGTGGCATCGGCGTCCGAGATGAAGCCGGCGTACGAGACCGCGCGGCGCGAAGCCGCATCCGCGTTCGGGAACGATCGCCTGCTCCTCGAGAAGTACGTGCACCCGGCCCGCCACGTGGAAGTGCAGATTCTGGCCGATGGACGGGACGCCCTGGCGCTCGGGGAGCGGGAGTGCAGCCTGCAGCGGCGGCACCAGAAGCTGATCGAGGAATCCCCGTCCGCGGCGGTCGGCTCGAAGACGCGGGCCGCCATGGAGGACGCCGCCGTCACGCTCGCCAAGGCCGCGAAATATGCCGGCGTGATGACGGCCGAATTCCTGATGGGGGCGGATGGCTCTTTCTATTTTCTCGAGGTGAACACGCGCTTGCAAGTGGAGCACCCGGTGACGGAGATGCGGAGCGGGCTCGACCTCGTCCGCGCGCAGATCCTCATCGCAGCGGGCCGCACCGTGGGCGACGCGCCGCCTCCCCTGCGCGGCCACGCCATCGAGGCGAGGCTCTGCGCGGAGGACGCCTACCATGGATTCCTCCCGCAGACCGGGACGATCCTGGCCCTCGCCTGGCACGAGGAAGAGGGGGTCCGGGTCGACTCCGGCATCGCGCAGGGGCAAACCCTCTCGCCGTACTACGACTCGCTCCTCGCCAAGCTCATCGCGCACGGGCGGGACCGCGAGGACGCGAGGAGGAAGCTCCTTCGCGCGCTCCGGGGCACGGCGCTCCTCGGGGTCGTCACCAACCAATCCTTCCTGATCGACCTGCTCGAGGACGATTCTTTCGTCAAGGCGGAGACGTTCACGCACACGGTGGAATCCCGCGAATGGCGCGTTCCCGAAACGATTCCCGACGCGGCGCTCGCCGCTCTGGCCGCGTTCTCCTCCGAGCCGCGGGCGCAGGGCGGCGCGGAGGAAGACACCGACCGCTACTCGCCCTGGCAGAGGCTGGGCGCCTGGGGGCGCTCTTGACCCGGCGTCTCGCGCTGCGCCGCGGCGGGACACCGGTCGCGGTCCCCTACGAGCGGAAGGGGGGCCGGATCGTGCTCGATCTCGGAGATCGCCGCTTCGAGGCGGAGGTGAAGCGCGAGGGCTTCTGGTTCCGGGTTCGCTCCGGCGAGAGCGCGACCCGGTGCGCGGTCGCGCGCGGAAGGCGGCAGATCTGGGTCTCCTGTGAGGGCCGGACCTACGTCCTGGATGAGGACCGTCCCGAGGTAGCCGCAGAGGGCGCCGCTTCCACGGACGAGATCCGCGCTCCGATGACCGGACGGGTGGTGCAGGTGGCCGCGGAAAAGGGCGCCTCGGTTCGGGAGGGGGACCTTCTCGTCACCATCGAGGCGATGAAGATGGAATTTCGCGTGACGGCCCCGGAGGACGGCGTCGTCTCCGAGGTCCGCTGCGGGGCAGGAGAACGCGTGGAGCTGGGGGACCTGCTCGTCACGCTGGAGCCCGAGGCATGAAGGTGCGCGTCACGGAAGTCGGGCCCCGCGACGGGCTCCAGAACGAGGCGCGCACCATCCCGACCGAGACCAAGGTCCGGTTCGTGGATGCCCTCTCCGAGGCGGGCTACGAGGAGATCGAGGTGAGCGCCTTCGTCTCGCCGGAGCGCGTGCCTCAGCTCGCGGACGCCGAAGAGGTGTTCCAGCGAATCAAGCGCAAGGGGTCCACGCTCTACTCGGCGCTCGTGCCCAACGAGCGCGGCCTCGAGCGCGCGCTCCGCGCGAAGGTGGGGAAGATCGCGGTGTTCACGGCGGCCTCCGAGACCTTCAACCGAAAGAACGTGAACGCCTCGATCCAGGAATCGATCGAGCGGTTCCGGCCCGTGGTCTCGGCGGCGCTCCGGGACTCGATTCCGGTGCGGGGCTACGTCTCCACCGCGTTCTGGTGCCCCTACGAGGGAAAGATCGCGCCCGAGCGCGTGGTGGAGGTGGCCCGGGAGCTGCTAGAGCTCGGCGTGGACGAGATCTCGATCGGGGACACGATCGGAAAGGCGATTCCCTCGGAAGTGATGACGCTCCTCGACCGGCTCCTGGACCACGTGGATCAGGACCGGATCACGATGCATTTCCACGACACGTACGGCACCGCGATCGCGAACGTGCTGGCTTCGTACGAGCGGGGGATCGCCTCCTTCGATTCCTCGGCAGGCGGCGTGGGCGGCTGTCCCTTCGCTCCCGGCGCCGCGGGGAACGTGGCCACCGAGGACCTGATCTGGGCGCTCACGCGGACGGGCGCCTCGGTCACGCCCGACCTCGACCGGGTGCGGGCCGCCTCAGACCTCCTGGCTTCCGCTCTGGGAAGGCCCCTTCGTTCCCGCGTGCGCGAGGCGCTCTCGGGAGGGTCCCAGGGCCCTCCCTGACAGCGTCCTCTGGAGCAGCGGCGGCGTTACGAGCGTCGTGAGAATCACCATCATCACCGCCGCGGAGTAGATCTCCGGCGTGATCACGGGGCGGCCCGCGATCAGGAGCGTTGCTCCCACGTTCGCGAAGATGAGCCCCACCTCTCCGCGCGGCACCATCCCCAGCCCGACCGCGAGCCGGTTCACGCCGCGCTCCAGAACGCCCAGGGAGCACGCCTGCTTTCCGATCCACGCGGCCGCGGTCAGCGCCATCGCGAGCAGGACGATGCGCCCGCTCCCGAAAGAGGCGAGCTCGACCCGGAATCCGGTCATCACGAAGAAGACCGGCACGAGGAACGTGGAGAGGGGATTCAGGAGCGACTCGATGCTTTGGTCGCGGCTCTCCTCGAAATCCCGGAACTGCCTCGTCTCCAAGATCAGCCCCGCCGCGAAGGCGCCCACGATGGGCGAAAGACCCGCCAGCGTTCCCAGGTAGGCGAGCACGAAGCAGATCACGAGCGCCGTCGTGAGCAGGATCCCCGTTCCCTTCATGCGCGATGCGAGACCCAGGAGGCGCGGGGTGAGCCATTGCCCCAGGAGGATCGCGGCGACCAGGAACCCGAGCGCTTTGGCCGAGACGTGGACGATCTCGCCCAGCGAGAGGCTGCCTCCCTGGTTCGCCGCGGTGACGATCCCCGTGAGCGCCGCGAGGATTACGAGACCCAGCACGTCGTCCAGGACCGCGGCGCCGAGGATGATCCGGGCCTCGGTCGTCTGCGAGAGTCCGAGATCGCGGAGCACGCGCGCCGTGATTCCCACGCTGGTCGCGGTCAGGATGGCCCCAAGAAACGCGTGCACGAGGGTCGGTTGCCCGGGGAGGAGCCAGGCGCCCACGCCCCATCCCAGCGCCATCGGTGTCGCGACGCCCAGAACGGCGACGAGCGTGGACGAGGCGCCCACCTCCAGCATGTCCTTCACCGTGGACTGAAGGCCCACCTCGAAGAGGAGCAAGATGACGCCGAGCGACGCGAGCATCTGGAGAATCGGGTCGGTGCGGATGGGATCGAGAGCGTGGATTCCGAGGAGCGTGAGGTTGCCGAGGAGAATGCCGACCACGATCTCGCCCAGAACGGCGGGCTGCCGCATCCGGAGCGCCGCCCAGCCAGAGAGCTTTGCCGCGCCGAGCAAGATTGCGAGCCGGATGAGGAGAAGGGCTACGGGATCGTGCATGGCGGGGCAGGATACCCGGATCGGGATCGATCTGGTAGGGTTACGCCCATGCGCGAACTACGCTCCTCGTTCCTGCTCGTCTTCATGGTTGCCTCGCTTGCGCTCGCGGCGCACGCGCGCGCGGCCGGCACTTCTCCCGAGCCCCGGACGCCGCCTCCCGCGCAGGCGATGCCCGGCTCCGCCTTTCCCTCGAAGGACTCCACGGCCGCTCCGGGCAGAGCGGAGGCGGAGAAGGTCTATGCGAAGGGCTGGGACCTGGCACAGCAGGCGAAGCAGGAGCTCGCGACCGGTAAGTCCGACTCGGCGAAGAAGCGCTTCGGAAAGGCGCTCAAGAAATTCAAGGAGGCCACCGACATCGACCCTAGCTACTACCAGGCGTGGAACATGGTGGGCTTCTGCTCGCGGAAGTCGGGCGACCTGAAGCGCTCCTTCGAGGCGTACGCCAAGTGCATCGAGATCGAGCCGGAGTACGCGCCCGCGCACGAGTACCTGGGTGAGGCGTATCTCATGGCCGGCGACCCGGCCAAGGCGAAGGAGCAGCTCCTCTGGCTCGTGTCGCGCAAATCCAAGGACGAGATCGCAACACTGACGCAGAGCATCGAGGCATACGAGAAGAGCGGGACGACGGGCGCCGCATCGGACTCCGCGGCGAAGGGCGGAGGCTGGTGAGCGCGTAAGCTGCCGCCTGCTTCGCCCCGGAAAACCAAACGGGAACCGCGTTGCCGCGATCCCCGCATCCAGACCCCGCCATCCCTGGCGGAAGTATGTTCCCGCGCGTCTTTCGGGCGCGGGTTGGTACTGGCACTAGATCGGTCGACCCGCCCGGAACGTGACCCCAATTCGGGTCTACGTAGAAACACGTACTTCTACTCGTTCGGCAGGAGCCGCTCCTTCGTCTTCTCCCGCTTCAGCGCTTCCTTGTTCAGAACCTTGAACTCCACGCGTCGATTCTTGGCACGGCCCAGCTGGGTCGCGTTGCTCGCGATCGGCTGCGACGAGCCGTACCCGGCCGCGGTGAACTGGTCGGGGTTCAGCTCGGGAAATCGATTCGTGAGGTAGTCGAGGACCGCCTGCGCGCGCGCTTTGCTGAGCGATGCGTTCTTCGCGGCGCCTCCTTGCGAATCGGTGTGGCCCCCGATCTCGATCCGGAGATCCGGCCAGCGCGCGAGGATGTTGCCCACCTCGTCCAGGACCGACTCCGACTCGGGAGTGATCGTGGCGTGCCCCGTGTCGAAGTTGATGTTCTGGAGCCGGATCATTCCCGTCTCGAGGAGCTGCGTCTCCTTCTCGTTCACCACGATCGGACACCCCTTCCGGTCCACCTTCACGTTCGGGGGACTGTCGGGGCATTCGTCGATACCGTCGCAGACACCGTCCCCGTCCGAGTCCCTGGGGCATCCGTTGTCGTTCACCAGGCAGCCCTTCGGGGTCGAGGGGCACTGGTCGATCCCGTCGTAGATGCTGTCCTGGTCCGCGTCGTGCGGGCAGCCGTACGTGTCGACGATCGCACCGCGCGGCGTATCGGGGCAGCGGTCGATCCCGTCCGGAACCTTGTCGAAATCACCGTCGTGCTCGCAGCCGCGCGCGTCCACGATCGCCCCCGGCGGCGTGTTCGGGCACTTGTCGATTCCGTCGAAGACGCCGTCGTCGTCGCTGTCGATGCCGCAGCCGACCGCGTCGACGCGCGCGCCCTCGGGTGTGCCGGGGCAGCGATCGTCGTCATCCGGCACGCCGTCCTTGTCCCGGTCCCGCGGCGGACCGCCGATGTCGAAGGAGACTCCGGCGAACACCTCGGGATGGTTCCGGTATTCCTCGAGCGTGCTGCTCGGAATCTTCACCTTGTAGGCGAGGTCGCGTCCTTCGATCCGCAGGGCCACCCGCTCTCCCAGCCTTCTGCGGAAGCCCACACCGCCGTTCAACGTGAACCGGTGAAGGCTGGATCCCGTCCCCTCGTAATGGAGGTAGTTCTGTCCGACGCCGCCGGTGAGATACGGAGTGAAACGGCCGTCCCCCGAGAGGAAGAGCGTCACGTTGCCCTCGACGTGGAGAAAGCTGAGGGAGGGATCGGTGGTGAGCTTTCCCGGCGATTTCAGATAGCCGACGCGGGCCTCCGCGGCCCAGTGCTCCGACATGCGCGCGCCGAGAATCCCGCCGATGACCGGACGGCCGGATTTCACCGGGTACTCGTTCGGCAGCCAGGCGTAGCCAACGCCCGGCACGATCAAGTACGGGGACTTCGAGGCGTGGGCGCGGCCGGGAAGGAGGACGGCAAGAAGCACCGTCGCGGCACAGAGCGCGTGCGCGGCCAAGACCCTTGGATGGAAGATCATCTCGTAACGACCAGCGTCATGTTCCCCTTTCGACCGCGGGGAGCCTACGAAATGCGCTCACCCAGGGCAAGGGGCTTGCGCCGCTGGTGACGGGGCGGCATACGCCCCGATGTGGTAGGCTCACCGCATGAGCGCGGTCGCCGAGCAGGTACGCATTCGCCCCCTGAACGAGCTCGATATCGCGCGCATCGTCTCCATCGACGAGCGCCTGACGGGGGTGTATCGCCCGGAGGTCTGGGAGCGGCGGATCATGTACTACCTGCGCCGCGATCCCGAGGCGAGCCAGGTGGCCGAGCTGGGCGGGAAGGTCGTGGGCTTCATGCTCGCGGACATCCGCGGAGGAGAATTCGGGCTCGAGGAGCCGGGGGGCTGGATCGAGCGCTTCGGCGTCGACCCCGATTTCCAGGGACGCTCCCTGGGAAGGAAGCTCTTCGAGGCCGTGGTGGAGCACCTGAAACAGCAGGGCGCAAAGACGGTCCGCACCCTGGTGGAGAAAAACGATTCCGACCTTGCGTCCTTCCTGCGCGCGCTCGGATTCAACGACGCGCCGCTGGCAGCGCTCGAAATGCGCATCCCCTGAGCGCCTCGAGGAACCCAACTTAGAATGAACGTCGAGCAGACCACCCTTCCCAAGAAGTACCACGACGCCGTCCTGCACTGGCAGCGGCACAACTTCCCGGATTACGGGCTCCTCCCCGAGAACTGGCAGAAGTATTTCCCCAGCGATCCCGAGTTCTGCCTCTGCGCCAAGATGGAAGTGGGCATGGCGGACAAGGTGGAGGTGGGAGACCACAAGGGAGAGCGCCGCCGCGAGAAACCGGAGGAGCTGGGAGAGGAGCCGGCGAAGCACCTGCTCGCGATCATCCGCGCGCAAGCCTCCACCGAGTTCGGCTCCATCCAGCAGCACGAGGGAACGCTGGCGCGCGCGCAGGACGACGAGGACCGCTTCTGGGTGCTTCGCGTCATGGCCGAGGAGCTGCGCCACGGCTACCAGATGTTCCACCTGCTCGTATCGCAGGACTGGAGCCAGGTGTCGGGACAGAAGGCGGAGCAGATGGTCGAGGAGATCCTCTCCATGCAGACCGGCTCCCACGTCCTCGACGCCTTCAACCTGGAATACGACTCGTTCGTCGATAATGTCGTGTTCGCGGCCGTCATCGACCGCGTCGGGAAATACCAGCTCTCCATGCAGCGCGTCTGCTCCTACAAGCCGTTCGCGGCCTCGATGCCGCCGATGCTCCGGGAAGAGGCGTTCCACCTCGCCGCCGGCGTGATTCCTTTGCGGCGCTGGGTGCAGCGCGCCGCGCAGGGGAACGCGTTGATCACGACCAACGCCATCCAGAAGGCCTTCAACAAGTGGATGCCGAGGGGCCTCGAGATGTTCGGGCACGAGAAGGGCGGCGACTCGAACATCAAGTTCGGATTCAAGAACATGAAAAACGCCGAGGCCCAGGCGCTCTACTACGACGAGTGCCGGCGCATGGTGGCGGATCTGAATCAGCGCTTCATCCGCGCCCGCCTGCCCAAGCTTTCGCCGGAGGAGGCGGAGGCGCTGGCTGAGAAGCTCCTGCGCGACCGTGGCAAGCACGACGGCATCACCCACGAGGATCTGATCCAGCTCCCCGACAAGGCCTTCTTCCGCCGCAAGGGGGATTCGGCGTTCACGATGGTGGGGTTCGCCGGCGAGACCTTCACCGACGTGGAGGAATACGTGCGCCATCTCAAGGCGCATTTACCAGAACCGTATCTCCACAGCCGCGACATGAAGCAGTACGTCGAGTCCCTGCGCCAGGTTGCCGCGGGAACGCTCACGCGCGATCAGGCCATCAAGAAGATGCCGACGCTGAAGCGCGTCGGCGGGATGTGCCCCTGCTCCAAGTCGGTGCGCTGGGTGATGGAGGAAGGGGCGTCCACGCCTCTTTCCAGAAACTAGCTTCGCTTAGCGCCGTTTCCCCGGGAATCCAGCCACGTCTTCAGCAGCGTTCCCGTCAGAATGATCGCCCCGCCGACGAGCGACCACGCGCGCGGCCTCTCTCCGTGGATCAGCCAGGACCAGACCGGATTCAGGACGGGCTCGAGCAGGAGCAGGATCGAGGCTTCGAACGCACGCACGTGGCGCATCCCGGCGGTGAGGAAGACGTAGGCAACGCCGATCTGGATCACGCCCAGTCCGGTCACGATGGCCCAGTCCAGGGGCCGCGCGGCGTGGACCGGCAGCGCGAAGGGGAGCGCCAGAGAGAAGGCGAGCAGGTTTCCGATCACGACCGCGGCCGCCGGAGACCCGGTTATCCCCTGGCCCCGCCCCATCCAGCGAAGCCCCATCAAGGTGAAGGCCCAGGAGATGGCGCACAGGGTGGCCAGGATGTTGCCGAGAGGCGGGTCCGGTGCGGTGGCATAGCGATGCTCGGTTCCCACGAAGAGGAGCGCCATCCCGGCTCCCACGATCGCCATGATCCCGAGATCGCGTGCCCGGATCGGCTCGCGCAGGAGCCACGGCGAGAGCAGCATGATGTAGAGCGGCGCGGTCGATTGAAGGAAGATCGTGTTCGCGGAGGTGGTGAGCTTGTTCGCCAGCACGAAGAGGATCATCGTCACGCCGACGCCCGCTCCGACGGCAGCCGAGCGCCAGTTCCAACCTCGGCGCGCCTCGGGAAGGAGCAGGAGCAAGGTGAGCGCCGCGATGCCGGACCGGAAGCTGGCCACCTGCCAGCTGGTGAGATGGCAGGCCTTGATGCCGGCTCCCCCGATCGAAAAGATGAGCGCCGCGGCCAGCACATACAGACGCGCGCGTGTGACCGAGGGGCTCATTCGCGGAAGCGGGCGAAAAGGAAGCAGTCGACGGTCCGTCCCGCCTTGGTGACCCGCTTCTTCAGCTTGGCCTCCAGCGTGTAGCCCGCCTTCTCCAGCACGCGGGCCGACGGCAGATTCCACTCGAACACGAACGCCTCCAGGCGCTCGATGTCGAATTTCGAGAACGCGTACTCGGTCACCGCGGCCAGGGCCTCGGTGGCGATGCCGCGCCCCCAGAATTCCTCACCCAGCCAGTAGCCGATCGCCGCCGTCCGG
>Ga0099791_10000096_pt1 | contig 28481 bp, 26 predicted proteins | sample Rivendell_Oct201_7_FD_77318 | JGI IMG/M metagenome (GOLD analysis project Ga0099791, IMG submission 77318) | Vadose zone soil and rhizosphere microbial communities from the Eel River Critical Zone Observatory, Northern California to study diel... | ecosystem: Environmental > Terrestrial > Soil... | reverse complement strand
CGTACAGCAGGCCCGCGTCCCAGCAGTGCGGCACGTGCGGGGTGTCGAGGCGGCGCACGCGGCGGCCGCCCAGGTCCAGGACCTCGTCGTTGGCGAGCACGCGCGGGGGCCGCGGCGACTGATCGTTGAGCCAGATCGCGCAGCCGATGGCTCCGTGGGCGACGGTGGCCGACGGCGCCGCGTCGAGCCACTCCGCGAGGGCGCCACACTCGTCGGCCTCGACGTGGCTGAAGGTGATCCAGCGCAGCCGCCGCAGGTCCATGACGCGCGCCGCCGCGCTCGAGACGGCCGGGTAGAGGGCGCGCTGACCGCAGTGGAAGAGCAGGGGCTCGTCCGCGTCGACCAGGAACTGATTGAAGGTGAGGCCCTTCGGACCCACCGCGGGCAGAAAAGTCGAGAGGCGGTAGATCCGCTCGGCGATCTCGTCGACACGTGTCTCCATCGGATATCCTCCGACTCGCATACTGCTCGGGGCTCGCGGAGGTGTCAAGGAGCGCTATAATCTCGGGACCATGCGATTCGGAACCTTCTTCTTCTTCCAGGCCGCGCCCGGCCTCACCCACGCCGAGGTGGTCCATCGCGAGCTCGAGCAGATGGAGTGGACGGAAGAGCTCGGCTTCGACCAGATCTGGCTGACCGAGCACCACTTCATCGACTACGGCCTGGCGGTGGATCCGGCGAGCCTCGCCGCCACCGCGGCCGCGCGCACGCGCCGGGTCCGCATCGGGCTCGCCGCCGCGATCCTGCCCTTCCACCACCCGCTGCGGCTGGCCGAGCAGATGGCGCTCATCGACATCATCTCGAAGGGCCGCCTCGACGTGGGCGTCGGGCGGGGCAATCGCCCAGCCGAGTTCCGCGGCTACCACGTGCCCCAGCAGGAGAACCGCGAGCGCTTCGATGAGGCGGTCGACATCATCCTGAAGGCCTGGACGGAAGAGCGGTTCGCGCACGAGGGCCGCTTCTACACGATCGGCGAGGCGCGGGTGATCCCCAAGCCCTGGCAGCGGCCGCACCCGCCCATCTACCAGGTGTGCGGCAGCGACGACGGCATCGAGTCCTCCGCCGCGCGCGGCTGGCCCATGCTCAACTCGCTCCTCACCGGGCCGGTGGATCAGCTGATCAAGCGTCGCGACAGTTACCTGACCGCGCTCCGCAAGCACGGCCGCACCGAGCCCGAGATCGCCACCCTCATGAAGGACTGGGGCGTGTCGCGCCAGATCTACGTGGCGGACACCGACGCCCAGGCCTTAGCCGAAGCCAAGGACGCCGAGATGTGGTACCAGGACTCGCTGCGCCGCTTCCAGGTGCCCGAGCGCATCGAGGACGCGCACCCGAGTCTCCAGCCCGGCTTCCGCGCGGCGGCCGAACGCTTCAAGAAGGTCACCTGGGAGGGGCTGGTGGCCGAGACGGTGGCCTTCGGCTCGCCGGACACGGTGGCGCGCCACATCCAGACCATGCGCGACATGGGCGTCGGCCACGTGCTCTGCTGGATGAACTTCGGCGGGCTGCCCCAGGACCGGATCCGGCGCTCCATGGAGCTGTTCTCCCGCGAGGTCATGCCGCGCTTCCGCGGCTGACCGCCCGCGGGGCTATACTGGCCGGAGAGATGGCCTACAACGCGTGGTTCCAGTGCATCAACGGCTGCCCGGGGGAGTTCGACCTCCGTGAGGTCATCTACCGCTGTCCGACCTGCGGGGATCTGCTCGAGGTCCAGCACGACATGGACGCCCTGCGGTCGCGCTCCGCGGCCGCGTGGATCCAGCTCTTCGACGACCGGTACCGCCGCAACATCTACCCCTACGGCTCCGGGGTCTGGGGCAAGAAGGAGTGGGTGGTGCCCTTCATCGACAACCAGAACATCGTGTCGATGTACGAGGGCAACTCGAACCTCCTGTGGGCCGACCGCTACGGCAAGCAGCTCCGCGTCGAGGACCTGTGGATCAAGCAGTGCGGCAACTCGCACAGCGGCTCCTTCAAGGACCTCGGGATGACGGTGCTGGTCTCGGTGGTCAAGGAGATGATGGCGGGCGGCTCGCCGATCGACGCGGTCGCGTGCGCCTCCACCGGTGACACCTCCGCCGCGCTGGGCGCCTACTGCGCGGCGGCGGGCATCCCGGCGGTGGTGCTCCTGCCCAAGGACAAGGTCTCGATCGCCCAGCTCGTGCAGCCGCTCGCCAACGGGGCGCTGGTCCTCTCGCTCGACACCGACTTCGACGGGTGCATGGCGATCGTCCAGGAGATCACCAAGGAGAAGCGGATCTACCTGGCCAACTCGATGAACAGCCTGCGCATCGAGGGGCAGAAGACGGTGGCCATCGAGATCGTCCAGCAGTTCGACTGGGAGGTGCCGGACTGGATCGTGATCCCGGGCGGCAACCTCGGCAACGTGCACGCGCTGGGGCAGGGTTTCCTCATGATGCAGGAGCTGGGGCTGGTCAACCGGCTGCCGCGCATCTGCCTGGCCCAGGCCGAGCGGGCCAACCCGCTCTACCGCTCGTTCCTCGAGGACTTCAAGAAGTTCGAGCCGATCACCGCCCAGCCCACCCTGGCCACCGCGATCCAGATCGGCAACCCGGTGTCCGTCAAGCGCGCGATCCGGACCCTTCAGCGCTTCAACGGGGTGGTCGAGCAGGCCACCGAGCAGGAGCTGGCCGACGAGGCGGCCCGCGCCGACCGCACCGGGATGTTCAACTGCCCCCACACCGGCGTGGCCCTCGCCGCGCTGCGGAAGCTGGTGGACCGCAAGGTCATCCGCTCCGGGGAGCGCGTGGTGGTCCTCTCGACCGCGAACGGGCTCAAGTTCGCCGACCAGAAGGCGGCCTATCACATGGGCACACTCGAGGGCATCAAGCCGTCCTACCGCAACAAGCCGGTCGAGCTGCCCGCCGACGCCAAGCGCGTCGCCCGGACCATCGCGCGCCACGTCGAGAAGGCGCGCGCCCTGGTGTCCTGATGGCCGACCGTCCGGAGCCGGGACCGGTGGACCCGTCGCGGAAGCCGGTCGGCCCCAGCACCCTGTCGGTGCACGGGGGCGAGCCGCGGCCGAAGCCGGCGCACGCGCTCGCGACCCCGATCGTGCAGACCGCGACCTACACGTTCACGAGCACCCAGGAGCTGAAGGACCACTTCGACGGCAAGATCGAGCGCGTCGAGTACGGGCGCTACGGCAACCCCACTCAGCGCATCGCGGAGGCCAAGCTGGCCGCGCTGGAGGGCGCGGGGGACTGCCTGCTCTTCGGCAGCGGCATGGCCGCGATGACCACCGCGCTCTTCGCGATGCTCTCGCGCGGCACCCACGTGGTGGTGACCGACGACAGCTACCGGCGCACCCGCCAGTTCCTGAACCAGACTCTTTCGCGCTACGGGATCGAGGTCTCCACGGTGCCGGCGGGGGACTACGAGGCGCTCGAGGACGCGATCAAGCCCACCACCCGCGTGCTGGTGAGCGAGTCGCCGACGAACCCGTACAACCGCATCCTCGATCTCGAGCGGTTCGCCACCATCGGGCGGAGCCATCGCGTGAAGACCGTCATCGACGCCACCTTCGCGACGCCGTACAACCAGCGCCCGCTCGAGTGGGGGGTCGACGTGGTGGTCCACTCCGCCACCAAGTACCTGGGCGGCCACAACGACCTGCTGGCCGGCGCGGTGCTGGGCTCGGCCGAGCTGGTGGGGGCGGTCCGGGGGCTGCAGGGCATCACCGGCGCGGTGCTCGATCCCTTCGCGGCCTACCTGCTCGTGCGCGGGCTCAAGACCTTCGCGCTGCGCATGGAGCGCCAGAACGCGAACGCGCAGGCGGTGGCCGAGTTCCTCGCCGGCCACCCGCGCATCGCGGCGGTGCACTACGCGGGTCTCTCGACCCACCCCGAGCACGCGATCGCGCGCAAGCAGATGCGCGGCTTCGGCGGGGTGGTCTCCTTCGAGGTCGCGGGCGATCTCGACGCGGCGACCCGGGTGGTGGACGCGTGCACGATCCCGTTCATCGCGGCCTCGCTGGGCGGGGTGGAGAGCTTGATCGAGCAGCCCGCGATCATGAGCTTCTACGAGCTCACCAGCGAGGAGCGCCTCCAGATCGGCATCAAGGACAACCTGATCCGCTTCGCGGTCGGCATCGAGGACGCCGACGACCTGATCGCGGACCTCGCCCAGGCCCTCGACCGCGCCTTCGCCTGACCCGCTCCGGATCGGGGCCCGGCGCCGCGCGCGTGGGTCCCACCCGGCCGGGGCATTGTCCAGAGCCGCCCACCCGTGGTATACCTCCGCAACCCTGTAGGTCGCCGCCGCCCTCTTCTTACACCTCGACCCCGGTGCCCGATCCCGGTGCACTGAGGAGGAGACGCTCATGAAGCGATCCATCGTGCCGGCCGTCGCGCTCGCGCTCCTGGCGCTCGTCGGGCCGGCCCCGGCCTTCGCCCAGGCCAAGGACACCCTGACCGTCGCGCTCGTCTCCCATGCCCCGACCCTCGATCCCCACATGCACTTCGAGCGGGTCGGCATCCTCGTGAACATCAACATGTTCGACTCGCTGCTTCACCGCAGCACGAAGCTCCAGTTCGAGCCGTCGCTCGCGACGTCCTGGAAGGCCGTGACCGACACCCAGTGGGAGTTCAAGATTCGCAAGGGGGTCCGCTTCCACAACGGGGACGTCCTGACCCCGGCGGACGTGAAGTACTCGTTCGACCGGGTGCTCGACCAGACCAAGAAGTCGCCCCAGTACGGCAACATCCGCGCGATCAAGGAGGTCAAGGTCGTCGACGCGGAGACCGTCCACATCATCACCGACAAGCCGTTCCCGCTGCTCCTGGAGCGGCTCGTCTTCTTCCCGATCGTGAACAAGAAGCACGTCGAGACGGTGGGCGACCAGGCCTTCGGGACCACGTCTCCGGTGGGCACCGGGCCCTGGAAGTTCGTCGAGTGGAAGCGGGACCAGCTCATTCGCCTGGAGGCGTTCGATCAGCACTGGCGCGGGAAGCCCCCGTTCAAGCACCTGATCTTCCGCGCGATCCCCGAGACCGCCACCCAGGTGGCCGAGGTCAAGACGGGTGGGGTGGACATCATCCGCGACGTCTCCGCCGACCTGGTCCCGGACCTCAAGAGCCACCCGCAGGCCTACATCTCCTCGACCCCCATCCTGCGCGTCCACTACGTCAACCTGGACATGCGCGTCGCCCCGTTCGACAAGAAGGGGGTGCGCCAGGCCGCGAACTACGCGATCGACAAGTCCGCGATCATCCAGAAGATGATGGCCGGGCTCGGCACCCAGGTGGCCACCACCGTGCAGCCGCTGGCCTTCGGCTTCGACCCCGAGGTGAAACCCTATCCCTTCGACCCGAAGAAGGCCAAGGAGCTCCTCGCCCAGGCCGGCTACCCGAACGGGGTGGACATCACGCTCCACAGCTCGTCGGTCGCGTACCGCCCGGTGTTCGAGGCCATGGCCGAGATGTTGACCGAGGTCGGCATTCGCGCGACCCCGCGCATGTGGGACCCGGGCCCGGCCTGGAACAAGTTTCTCCAGGCCGAGGGCAAGGCCACCCAGGGGATGTACGGTACCTGGGGAAACTACTCGGTCTTTGACGCCGACGCGGTGCTGCACCCGCTCTACCACAACGAGCCGGGCGGCTGGATCGGCCGGTGGTACGCGCGCGTGGAGGGGCTCGACAAACTCATCGACGAGGCGCGCTCGACGGTGGATCAGCCCAAGCGCAAGCGCCTCTACTCCCAGATCCAGCAGATGATCCGCGAGGAGGCGCCGAGCATCTTCCTGTGGACGCAGTACGACACCCTCGGCATCTCGAAGAAGGTGCAGTACGCGGCCCGGCCCGACGAGTGGCTCTGGCTGTACGATGCCAAGCCGGCGGCGCGGTAGCCCGGAAGGAGCCGTGCGCCTGAATTGGTGAGGTCCCGACGGTGCTGAGCATCGTTACGCGTCGGGTCATCCGTCTGGTAGTCGTGCTCGCCGGCGTGTCCCTCGTCACGTTCGCGATTCTCCAGGTGAGCGGGGACCCGATTTCGCTCATGATGCCGGAGGCGCCGGAGGCCGACCGGGCGGTCCTCCGGCAGTCGATGGGGTTCAACGACCCGCTGCCGGTGCAATTCGCCCGTTTCCTGGGGAACATCGTCCGGGGCGACTTCGGCCAGTCGTTCTTCCACCGCGCGCCCGCGCTGCCGATCGTGCTGGCCCGCATGCCGACCACCCTGCTGCTGACCCTGCTCGCGATGGGCCTGTCCCTCGTCATCGCGCTGCCGGTCGGCATCGTGAGCGCGGTCCGCCGTAACTCTGCCTTCGATCACACCGCCACGCTGGTCGTCTTCCTCGGGACCTCGATGCCCGTCTTCTGGACGGGGATCATGCTGATCCTGCTCTTCGCGGTGCAGCTCCGCGTCCTGCCGGTCTCGGGCTGGGAGAGCTGGGCCGCCCTCGTCCTCCCCGGGTTCACGCTGGCCACCTTCTCCACCCCGCTGCTGCTGCGCATCGTCCGGTCGAGCATGCTCGAGGTCATCAACCTCGACTACGTGCGGACCGCGCGGGCCAAGGGCGTGTCGGAGTGGCTCGTCGTTTGCCGCCACGCGCTCACCAACGCGGCCCTGCCGCTGGTCACGGTGGCGGGCCTGCAGTTCGGCCTGCTCCTGGGCGGGGCGATCATCACCGAGACCGTGTTCGCGGTGCCCGGGCTGGGCCGCCTCATCGTGGGCGCGATCCGGCAGCTCGACTTCCCGATCGTGCAGGCGGGGGTCTTCGTGCTGGCCCTGATCGTGGTGCTGGTGAACTTCGCGGTGGACATGCTGTACCTCTACCTGAACCCGCAGATCCGGGTGCACTGAGCGCGATGGCCATCGGCACCCTCGCGCCGCCGATGGACGCCCGGGCCGGCTCCGGGCACGCGGCGGAGCGGTCACGGGTCTGGCGCAAGTTCGTGCGCAACCCCGCCGCGATCGGCGGCGCGCTCGTGCTGCTGACCGTCATCGGCGCCGCCCTCTTCGCGCCCTACGTGGCGCCGCACGAGCCCGCTCGCCAGAGCCTGATCCGCCGCTTCACCCCGCCCATCTGGACGCAGGGGGGCAAGGCGACCTACGTGTTCGGCACGGACCAGGTGGGCCGCGACATCCTGAGCCGCATGATCCACGGCGCCCGCGTCTCGCTGCTCGTCGGGGTCGCCGCGGTCCTGGTCAGCTTGACGGTGGGGGTCACCCTGGGGCTGATGAGCGGCTTCCTGCAGGGGCGGGTGGACACCGTGATCATGACGGTGGTGGACGTGACCCTGTCGTTCCCGCAGCTCCTCCTGGCGCTGGCCTTCGTGGCGGCGCTCGGTCCGAGCCTGCTCACGATCATCGTGGTGCTCGGGCTCACCGGGTGGGAGCGCTACACCCGCGTGGTGCGTGCGGAGGTGCTCGCGCTGCGCGAGAAGGACTTCGTGGAGGCCGCGCGGGCCATCGGGGCCAGCTCCACGCGCACGCTGCTACGGCATCTGCTGCCGAATACCTTCTCGTCCATCATCGTGATGTCCACGCTGCAGGTCGCGCAGGCCATCCTGCAGGAGGCGGCGCTGTCCTTCCTCGGGGTGGGGACGGGGAGCGCCTACCCGACCTGGGGCCAGATGATCTCGCTGGGGCGCGACTTCGTGACGGTGGCCTGGTGGCTGCCCACCTTCCCGGGCCTGGCCATCCTCCTCACCGTGCTCGCCATCAACTTGGTGGGCGACCGGCTCCGCGACGCCCTCGATCCGCGGGTCACCTGACGAATTCAGTTGCAAACCGGCCGGAGTCCGGGGCACACTCCCGCAACGTCCCGATTCCTCGTCCGCCTCCCGGCGGACCCCGGGAGCACGCGTGAAGTGATCCGACTCGATTCCGACAGGAGGAGTCCCGACCTCATGTAACGACATATCTTGGTATCGCGGCGACCCCCGGTCGCCGGAAGGAGTCATCCGATGAACCGTCGACCCTTCCTGCTCGTCCTGACCGCTCTGCTGGTCTCGCTCGCCCTCGTGTCCGGCACGGCGCTGGCCCAGACGCCGAAGCGCGGAGGCACGCTCCGCGTCAGCTACGGCAACGAGATCGCCCACCTCGATTTCCACACCGCCCCCGGATACGAAATGATGTGGGTCGCCATGAACGTTGGCTGCGGCCTCGTCAACATCACGCCCGACGGAAAGTTCGTGGGCGACGCGGCCGACTCCTGGCAGACCTCGTCCGACGGGCTCCTCTACACCTTCAAGCTCCGGAAGAACGTGCTCTTCCACGACGGCACCCCGGTGGACGCCGACGCGGTCAAGTTCAACATCGAACGCTTGAGGGACCCGGCCACCAAGTCCGGGATGCGGCCCTTCTACGAGCCGGTCCACAGCCTCGAGGTCCTGGACCCCCAGACCCTGCAGATCCGCCTCAAGCACCCCTACGCCTTCTTCCTGCACATGCTCGCGGCCTACCGCACCGGGCTGACGCTCCTCTCGCCGAACTCCATCCAGAAGTTCACGGTCGACGACCGCAAGCAGGGCAAGCCGGGGGCGATCATCGGCTGCGGGCCGTTCAAGTTCGTCGAGTGGGTGAAGGGCAGCCACCTGCTGATGGAGCGCTTCGACAAGTACTTCCAGCCTGGTTTGCCCCATCTCGACAAGGTGATCATCCGGGTGATCAAGGACCCGGTCACCGAGATGGCCGCGTTCAAGGCGGGCGAGATCGACTTCATCGCCTCGTTCTCCCCGGACCACGTCGACACGATGCGGGCCCAGAACCCGAAGGCCCAGATCATGACCGGCAAGGAAACGACCCCGATGCTGGCCGCGATGAAGGTCACCGTGCCCAGGGACGGCAAGCCGATGTCTCCGGACCGCGCGCCCCACCCGATCTTCGGCGACCTCCGGGTCCGCAAGGCCATCGGCTGCTTCGGCATCGACCGGCAGGAGGTCGTCAAGATCGCGTTCAAGGGCCAGGCCACGCCGTGGGTGGGCATGGCCCCGCCGGGCACCTTCGAATCGGTGAACGTCAACCAGCTATGCCCGTACGACCAGGCCAAGGCTCGCGCCCTGCTCGCCGAGGCGGGCTACGGGCCGCCGAAGCCGCTGACGCTCGAGCTGATTACCAACACCGAGAAGAGCGTGTTCAACGTCATCGCCACCGTGCTCAAGGAGCAGCTCGCGCGCATCGGGGTGACCGCCAACATCCGGCTCGTGGACAAGGTCTCCTGGATGAACACGACCCTCGGCGACGGGCCGTGGGACATGTACGTCGAGGATCTCCTGTCCCTACTCACCATCGACAGCAACGGCTACCTCTCGAGCGCCTACACCTCGACCAAGTCCTCGGCCTGGAGCCATCCGCGACACACCGACACCAAGGTCGACGACTACTACGCGCGCTACGCCAAGGAGCTCGACGCCACGAAGCGCAAGGCGCTCGCCAAGGAGTTCCTCGAGTACATGGCCGACAACATGTACTGGAACACCATCTCCGGCTCGCCCTTCTACATGGTCGCGCAGCCGTGGATGAAGGGGTACACCTACAACGCGGAGTTCGAAGTGCACTACCACAAGGTATGGCTGGACAAGTAGGGCGGGGGCTGCTCGCGCCGTGCGCACCTACATCCTGAAGCGGGTGCTCCAGATCGTGCCGACCGTTCTCATGATCACCTTCGTGGTCTTCGTGATGATGCGGTCGGTCCCCGGCGATCCGGTGGTCTCGGTCCTCGGGGACGCCTATACCGAGGAGGACGCGATCAAGGCCCGCGAGACCTACGGTCTGGACAAGCCGGTCGTCGTCCAGTACTTCATCTGGCTCGGCAAGCTCGTGCAGGGCGACTGGGGCGCCTCGATCCTCACCGGGCGCCCCGTGCTCCAGGACGTCCTGATCCGCCTGCCGGTGACCCTCGAGCTGATCGTGCTGTCGATGGCGGTGGCCCTGGTGATCGCGGTGCCCGCCGCGATCATCGGGGCCCTGCGCCAGAACACCTGGGCCGACTACATCGCGACGACTGCCGCCATGATCGGGGTTTCCATCCCGGAGTTCTTCATCGGCGTCCTCCTCCTGCTGGGGTTCTCCATCGGCCTCGGCGGCCTGCTCCCGAGCTCGGGGTGGGTGTACCTGCCGGGCACCTGCTCCTCGATCGTCTGCAGCGCGAGCCTGTGGGGCAACACCCAGCACGTCCTGATGCCCGCCTTCGCGCTCGGGGTGGGACGGGCCGCGATCCTGACCCGGTTGCTCCGCGCGAGCATGCTGGAGGTCATCCGGACCGAGTACGTCACCACCGCGCGCGCCAAGGGCCTGAGCGAGCGGCCGGTGGTGTTCAAGCACGCGCTCAAGAACGCCCTGATCCCCACCGTGACCGTGATGGGGCTGCAGGTGGGCTTCCTCATCGGCGGCGCGATCGTGGTGGAGACCCTGTTCGCGATGCCGGGCCTCGGCACCTTCGGCATCGACGCCATCATCGCCCGCGACTACCAGCAGGTGCAGGGCTTCGCCCTCATCACCGCGCTCGCGTTCGTGGTCATCAACCTGCTCGTGGACCTGACCTACACGTTCCTGGATCCCCGGATCCGGTACGCCTGAGGGGCCCGCGCGATGGCCAACGGTGGCGAGTCGTTCCGGGGGGCCCTCGGCGAGGCCGCGCTGCCGGTCGGCATCGCGGTCTCGTCGACCGGCGAGCGCTCGGAGTCGCCGATCCGGCAGGCGATCCGCCGCCTCCGCAAGAGCACGACCGCGGTCATCGGGGTAGTGATCGTGGTCGGGCTGCTCCTGGTGGCCCTTTTCGCGGACGTCCTCGCGCCGCAGAGCCCGATCGCCAACGACCAGACCCAGACCTTCGCGCGCCCGAGCTGGGACCATCCGCTCGGGACCGACCAGCTCGGCCGCGACATGCTGAGCCGCGTGATCCACGGCACGCGGATCTCGCTGCTGGTCGGCGTGTCCTCGGTGCTGCTCGCCCTCTTCGTCGGGGTGCCGTTCGGGTTGATCGCGGGCTACTACGGCGGGCGGGTGGACAGCGTGGTCATGCGCGTGATGGACCTCATTCTCGCTTTCCCGATCTACCTGCTCGCGATCATCCTGATGGTCATCTTCACGCCCACCGCGGGGCTGATCGGGACCATCAAGGTGACCGGCGCCATCGCGATCGTGCGCATTCCCATCTACGCCCGTCTCGTCCGGGGCAGCGTGCTCTCGATCAAGGAGAAGGAGTACATCGAGGCCTGCCGGGCCCTCGGGGTGCGCGACCCGATGATCCTGCTGCGCCACGTGCTCCCGAACTGCCTGGCTCCCATCATCGTGACCACGACCCTCGGGATCGCCACCTCGATCATCGTGGAGGCCACCCTGAGCTTCCTGGGGCTGGGAACCCAGCCCCCGACCCCGAGCTGGGGCTGGGACCTCAAGGCCAACGTGGCCTTCATCCAGGCCAACGCCTGGCTCTCCCTGTTCCCGGGCCTGGCCATCTTCGTCACGGTGCTGGGGTTCAACCTCTTCGGGGATGGCCTCCGCGACGCCCTCGACCCGCGGCTCAAGTAGGGCCGGCCGGTCCGGCCAGTTGCCGCTTGTCGGGGCCCGCGCCCTCGACTATCCTGAGCGGCACCCTGGGCCCGGCGGACGCCGCGACGCTCCCCGCGCGCGGCATTCGAGGCTCGAGGGCTGGCCCCCCAACGGTCCGCCGGAGGTCGCTGCATGACCCGCCCGGTCCCGGCCCGCTCGAGGTCCACGATCGCGGCGCCCTCCGGCCGCGGCGCGATCGTTGCGCCCGCCTTCCACCGACTCCACGCAAGGGAGACCTCCATGCCGAGCCTGCTCCGCTCGCGGTTCGCGTTCCGGTCCGTCACCGTCCTTGCGCTGCTTCTGCTCGTGGGTCTGGGCGTCCTCACCGGCCCGCCGGCCGCCCTCGCGGACAAGAAGAAGGTGCTGACCATCGCGGCCAAGGAGCCGGACACGCTCGATCCGCACACTAGCACCCTCGGCCAGAGCCAGGCGATCACCCGCTTCCTCTACCGGGGGCTCACCCGCTTCGCGATCAAGGACGGCCGGGTGACCACCGCGGAGGTGGAGCCGGACCTCGCGGAGAGCTGGACGCTCTCGCCCGACGGCACGGTGTGGACGTTCAAGCTCCGGAAGGGCGTGCAGTTCCACAAGGGCTTCGGGGAGATGACCGCGGAGGACGTCAAGTTCAGCTTCGAGCGGCAGATCAACCGGACCCCCGGCACGCGCTACGGGGTCAACCTCGAGGTGATCAAGTCGATCGAGGTCGTGGACCCGTACACGGTGCAGATCGTGCTCAAGGCCTTCGACGCGATCTTCCTGCTGCGCATGGTGGGCTACCAGCAGGGCTACATCGTGTCGAAGAAGGCGGTGGAGAAGCTCGGCGAGCAGTTCAAGTGGAGCCCGGTCGGCACCGGCCCCTTCTACTTCGAGCGGCACACTCCGCGGGAGCGGGTGGTGCTGCGCGCCTTCGACCGCTTCTACGGCGGGCGGCCCTCGATCGACGAGGTGCACTGGTTCGACGTGCCGGAGGACGCCACCAAGCTCATCGGGCTCGAGAAGGGGACGTTCGACCTGCTCTACCCCGAGGCGGTCACCGCCGACTTCGCGGACCAGGTCAAGAAGATGGGGGCGATCATCGACCGCCGGGGCCCGGGCGGGCAGGAGCGCTTCTACATCGACATGACCAAGCCGCCCTTCGACGACATCCGGGTGCGGCGCGCCTTCATGCACGCCATCGACCGCAAGGCCATCAAGGAGACGATGTACCCCGGCGACCTGGCCCGGGTGGCCACGAGCTGCGTCCCTCCCGGCTACTTCGGCCACATCCCGATGACGTTCCCCGAGTACAACCCCGAGAAGGCCCGGAAGCTCCTCGCGGAGGCCGGCCATCCGAACGGCTTCACGATCAAGAACTACTTCATCAGCAAGTCCTTCTTCTATCCCAAGGTGCTCACCCTGACCCAGGAGCAGCTCCGGAAGGTGGGCATCATCGTCGAGCTGCAGGTGGTGGAGCACGCGACCTTCCACGAGAACATCCGCAAGAACCTGAACCCCTTCGTGCTCTACGGGGGCACCCGCATCACCGACGCCGATCCGTGGCTGTCACTCTTCTTCGACAGCAAGGAGATTCCGGACCCGGGCACCGGGAACAAGGGCAGCAACTTCGCGCACTACCGGGGGATGGACGATCTGCTCGCGGCGGGGCGGAACGAGCGGGACCAGAAGAAGCGCGCGGGCATCTACGCGGAGGCCCAGAAGCGGCTCGAGCGCGACCTGGTCTGCCTGCCCATCAGCGACGTGCCCAACCAGTGGGCCCGCAACCCGAAGCGGGTGAGCGCCCCGTTCGATCCCGACTACGGGGAGTTCTCGCTGCACTACGGCTACAACTACCCGGAGATGCTCAAGGTGCTCAACTGAGCTGATCGATGTTCCAGTACGTGGCGCGCCGGGTCCTGGTCGCGGTGCCGATGCTGCTCGGCGCCATGAGCATCGTGTTCTTCGCGATGCGCATCCTGCCGGGAGATCCCTGCGTGTCGATGATGGGCGACCAGGCGACCCGGGAGGCCCTGGCCGACTGCACCAAGAATCTCGGCCTACACCGGCCCCTCGCCGTGCAGTACGTGGACTATCTCTGGCGGTCGGTGCAGCTCGACTTCGGCAACTCGCTGCGGCAGGGCTACCCGGTCAGCGAGTACATCGCGCGGATGTTCCCGCACACCCTCGTGCTCGTGCTCTCGAGCGCGGTGGTGGCGGCCCTGGTCGGCATCCCGATCGGGATCGTGTCCGCGCTCAAGCGCCGGAGCCCGCTCATCGACTACCCCCTGCGCATCTTCGCCCTACTCGGCCTCTCGATGCCGGTCTTCTGGCTCGGGATCCTGCTGCTCATCGTCTTCTCGCTGCGGCTCGACATCTTCCCGCTGATCGGGGGCGGCGATCTCGAGGGGGTCCTCCACATGCTCCGCACCGGGGAGGCCCTGAGCAGCCCCGGGGATTTCCTGGCCGCGGTGGGGGACGTGCTGCACCACCTGATCCTCCCCGCCTTCGCGCTGGGCTTCACCCTGGCCGCCACCATCAGCCGTCTCTCGCGCTCGGCCATGCTGGAGGTGATCAGCCAGGACTACATCCGTACCGCCCGCGCCAAGGGGCAGCTGGAGCGCGCGGTGGTCTACAAGCACGCGTTCCGCAACATGATGGTGCCGCTGCTCACCATCGTTGGCCTCTTCGTCGCGGTGGCGCTGACCGGGACCGTGCTCACCGAGACCGTGTTCACGCGGCCCGGCCTCGGCAAGATGCTGGTGGACGCCATCGGCGCGCGCGACTACCCGCTCGCGCAGGGCGCGATCACCGTGTTCACCATGACCATCATCTTCGTGAACCTGGTCGTCGACATGCTCTACGCGGTCGTCGACCCGCGGATCACCTACCGGTAGGCCGGGATCGGAGCCCCGTGGCGATCAGCCGGCGCGCCGCGCCGCTCGACCTCGGCGTCGCCCTGCCCGGCGAGGAGGGGCGCCGGACACTCGGCGGCCACCTGCGCCGGTGGCTGCCCATCGCGATCGGCCTCCTGATGGCGGCGGCCATGATCCTGCTCGCCGCCGCCGCGCCGCTCATCGCGCCGCTCAGCCCGTCGGCGCAGTACGCGGACGCGGTCCTCAAGGGCCCCGGGGCGGTCGAGCGGCACCTGCTCGGCACCGACGAGTTCGGGCGCGACGTCCTGAGCCGCATCATCTGGGGCGCGCGCGTCTCGCTGCAGGTCGGCCTCGCCTCGGTGATCTGGGGCTTCCTGCTCGGCGTGCCCCTCGGCATCCTGGCCGGGACCCACGGCGGCGCCCTCGAGACCGCCATCATGCGCGGCGCCGACATGCTGATGGCGTTCCCGACGCTCCTGCTGGCCCTCATCATCGTCACCGCACTAGGTGGCACGCTGGTGAACGAGATCATGGCGATCGGGATCGCGCTCACGCCCAACTTCGTGCGGCTGGCGCGCAGCCTGGCCCTGACCATCCGAGAGCACGACTACATCATGGCCGCGCGGGCCCTGGGCAGCGGGCAGCTCCGCGTGATGGCCCGCCACGTCTTCCCGAACGCGCTCTACGCGCTGGTGGTGGTGGCCACGCTCTACATCGCGACCGCGATCCGGACCGAGGCCAGCCTGTCCTTCCTGGGCCTGGGCATCCCGCCACCCACCCCGAGCTGGGGCAACATCCTGAGCGAGGGCCGGCAGTACATCAAGTGCTGCCCGTGGATCACCACGTTCTCCGGCCTCGCGATCATGCTCGCGGTGCTCGCGTTCAACCTGGTGGGCGACGCGCTGCGGGACCTGCTGGATCCCCGGCTCCGGGGGGAGTAGTCGCCGAAGAGGACCCGTCGGCCGATCAGAGGAAGCGGGCGGGGCGGTACGGGGTGAGGCGAGCGTCCATCGCCCCGTCGAGGATCTCGGCGGTCGCGACGCGGCCCCAGAGGGGACCGAGGGTGACGCCGCTGTGCGAGGCGACGACGTAGAAGCCGTCGAGCCCGGGGATGGCGCCGACCATCGGCCGCTCGTCCCGCGGCATCGGGCGCACCCCGATGCGCGTGGCCTCGACCCGGGCCCCCGCCAGCGCGGGCAGGTGCGCGGCCACCCTCGCGAGCGATCGCTCGGGCGGCCAGGGCTCCGCCGCCTCGGCCCAGACCTGGTCGTGCTCGCCCTCCGCGAGGACGATGCGCCCGCCGCCGTCGGGGCGGAAGTGGCAGCCGGGGGCATGGATCGGCCGGCGCAGCGTGGTGGCCACCGGGGCGGTGTAGATCAGCCGTCCCGGCACCCGGCCGATCGGGAGGATGACGCCGGCCAGCCGGGCGATCTCGTCCGTCGCCACGCCCGCGCAGTCGACGACCACCCCGGCGCCGAGGCGGTCGCCGCCCTCGACGCTCACGCCCTGCACCCGCGTGCCCGAGCGGATGACGCCGGTGACGCGCCGGCCGGGAAGGATACGGGCGCCTCGGCGCGCGGCCTCCGAGAGGAGCGCGGCGACGAAGGGGACCGCCTCCACGTAGCCCTCTCCCGGGGTCCACACCACGTGCGGGACGGCGTCGCCGATCCGGAGGTCCGGCTCGAGCTCGCGGGCGTGCCCCGGGGAGATTCGCTCGACCGGGTAACCCCAGCCGGCGAGGCGCTCCACCGCCTGGTCGAGCCGGGCGAGGCCGGCGGGGGTCTCCTCCCAGGCGAGGGCGCCGTCCTGGTGGAGCCAGCTGCCGCCCAGCTCCTTCGAGAGGGCGGCGTGCTCCTCCATTCCCGCGACGTTCAGATCGTGGTAGTCGCGGGGGGTCTTGCTGAAGGAGTTCGTCCAGGCGAAGCTCGCCCCCGACGTGCCGTCGCCGGGCGAGCCGGCGTCGAGCACGGTGACGGTCGCCCCCCGCTCGGCCAGACGATAGGCCACGTTGGCGCCGACGCACCCCGCTCCGATGACGAGGACGTCGGCGCCCTTCAACGGGACGGTTACTTGGGCTGCGGGGTGAGCCGGAGGTAGGGCTTGAGCGTCTTCCAGCCCTTGGGGAACTTGGCCTTGGCCTCCTCGTCGGTCACCGCGGGCACGATGATGACGTCGTCGCCCTGCTTCCAGTTCACCGGGGTGGCCACCCGGTGCCCGTCGGTCAGCTGCAGGGAGTCGATCACCCGCAGGATCTCGTCGAAGTTGCGCCCGGTGGTCTGGGGATAGGTGATCGTCAGGCGGATCTTCTTCTTGGGGTCGATCACGAAGACGGTGCGCACGGTGTACACCTCGTCGTGCGCGGGGTGCATCATGCCGTAGAGGTTCGCGACCTTGCGCTCCGGATCGGCCACGATCGGGAAGGTGGGCTCGTGCCCCTGGGTCTCCTTGATGTCCTTCATCCAGCCCTTGTGCGAGTCGACCGGGTCGATCGAGAGCCCGATGGTCTTGACGTGCCGCTTGTCGAATTCCCCCTTGAGCCGCGCCACGTAGCCGAGCTCGGTGGTGCAGACCGGCGTGTAGTCGCGGGGGTGGGAGAACAGGACGGCCCAGGAGTCGCCGATCCAGTCGTGGAACTTGACCGGGCCCTGGGTGGTCTCGGCGGTGAAGTCGGGTGCGGTATCTCCGAGTCTCAGCGACATTGCTTCTCCTCCATCGTCAGCAGTTGAGGTATTGCGGGCTCACCAGCGGGCTCACGCGCCCGTCGTCGGCCCAGGTCTTGCGCGACAGGCCGTAGAGGTCGCGCCCGTAGACGTGGATCTCGACGGTGTCGCGCCCGGTGGGATTGTACATCGCGTGGACCTCGTCGTCCGGCGGAACGAGGACCGAGATCGCCCCCGCGCGGTGGCGGGTCACGCTCCGCACGGCGCGGTCGCCGGGCCGCCAGGTCACCGCGGTGACGTTGAAGCGCGGCGCGCGATGGAGCATGAAGTGGCCGCGGCCGCCGTCGGGGCCGCGCCCGCGGAAGGGAGCCGGGATCGCCGCGTCGTTCCGCACCAGGCTGCCGAGGAGCGGCGCGACCTGGGCGGTGGGGCGGCGGGCGCGCTCTCCCGGTCCGTGATGCGGTCCAGGTCCGCCACGAACTGCTCGAGCGAGTAGGTCTCGGGCGCCATCACGCCTCTCCGGTGGCGACCGGCGTGTCCGCGCGGCCGCCCCATTCGGTCCACGAGCCGTCGTAGACCGCCGCGTCGCGCCGGCCGAGGCGGTAGAGCCCGAGCGCCAGCACCGCCGCGCTCACCCCCGAGCCGCAGCTCGCCACCACCGGCCGCGCGGGATCGAGCCCGGCGCGGGCGAACGCGGCGCCCACGTCCTCGGCGGGCAGCATCGCGTCGTCGTCGGCGCGGAACAGCTCGTTGTACGGCAGGCTGCGGCTGCCCGGGATGTGGCCGCCGCGCAGGCCGGGCCTCATCTCGGGCTCGATGGCCGCGAAGCGCCCCCGCGAGCGCGCGTCGATGACCTGCGCGTCCCGCCGCTCCAGGATGGCCCGCATCCGGTCGAGATCCGCGACCAGCTCGGGCCGGTAGGAGGCCGCGAACCGCTGGGCGGCGGGCGTGGCGCGGCCGGCCTCGACCGGGCGGCCCTCCTTCTTCCACTTGGCCGAGCCGCCGTCCAGCACCGCGACCCGATCGTGGCCGAACACGCGCAAGGTCCACCACGCGCGGGCCGAGGCGATGAGCCCGCGCCCGCCGTAGGCCACCACGCGGTCCCCGGCCGCGATGCCGAGCGCGCCCATCGCGTCCGCGAAGGCCTTGGCGTCGGGCAGCATGTGGGGCACCGGGTTCGCGTGGTCGGCGATGGTCTCGACGTCGAAGAAGACCGCGCCGGACACGTGGGCCTGCTCGAACTCGGCCGCCGCGTCGCGCTCGAGATGCGGCAGGTAGAAGGTGGCGTCCACCACCTTCAGGTCGGGCTCGCCCAGGTGGGCGGCGAGCCACTCGGTCGAGACGAGCGGATCCGGCAGGGCCGCGCTCACCGGATGTTCGCGGGGCCGGCGGGCCGCTCCGGCAGCAGCGCGTGGGGGCTCACCCCGTGCGCGTCGAGCGCCTCTTCCCAGCGCAGGTAGGCTTCCATGGCGGCCCGCCCGCGCTCGTAGGGCTTCTGGACCACGTCGTCGGCCTCGCCGAGCATCGAGCCGAGGCCGGTCTCGACCGGGAGCCCGGCGGCGCGCCACGCGGCGACTCCGCCGTCGAGCACCCGCGCCGCCGCGTAGCCCATACGACGGAGCGTCGCCGCGGCCAGGGTCGACTGCACGCCGTCGGCGCAGGTGAGCAGCACGCGCCGGGTGGGATCGGGAGCGGCCTGGCCGATGGCGAGCTCGAGCCGGCCGCGGCCGATCCAGATCGCGCCGGGCAGGTGCCCGCGCTGGTAGACGTCGCTCGGATCGACGCTCACCACGACGTCGTCACCGAGCGGCCCGGGGGCCACGCGCTCGACCACGCGCTGCGCGGCCTCGTAGCCGAACGGGGCCGGCGCCGGCGGCCCGGTCTCGAGCGGGCGACCGGAGCGCTCCCACGCCGGCACGCCGCCCTCGAGCACCGCCACGTGCGGGAAGCCCATGCGCTTGAGCCACCCCGCGGTCATGATCGACCGGCCGAAGCCGTCGCAGATCAGCACGAGCCAGCCCGCGCGCACCGCCACGTACTCGTCGGTGGCCTGCACCGCCTGCCCGCCCGGCGCCCAGATCGAGCCCGGCACGTGGCCGGTCTCGTATTCCTCGCGGGTGCGCACGTCGAGCATCGAGACGTTCTCTCGATCGCGATGGCTCCACCGCTCGGCGACCGCGTCGGGCGAGACCAGCGGGGTGCCGTCCTCGGCGGCGAGCCGCGTGGCGACGTCGAGGGCCCGCGCCCGGCTCGCCGCCGACGGGGCCGGCGGCCAGCGGCTCGCCCCGCGCTCGAGCTCGAGGCCGTCGAGCTGCCAGCCCATGGTGCCGTTCTTCACCGCCACGATCGGGTTCGGCAGCCCCATGCGGCGCAGCGACTCCGCCCCGAGGTACGAGCGGGTGCGACCACCGCAGTGCACGACGATCGTCTGGTCCGGCCGCTCCACCACCTCGCCGATGCGCAGGATCAGCTCGCCGCCGGGCATGCTCCACGCGCCCGGCAGGCAGCCGCGGTGGTACTCCTCGGGGGTGCGCGTGTCGACGATGACCATGTCCTGGCCCTGGGCCATGCGCGCGGACAGCTCGAGCGGGGTGACCTCCGGGGTCTTGCGATCGTGCAGCACGTGCTCGCCGAAGACCTTGCTCGGCACGTTGAGGCCCTGCACCACCGGCCGGCCCCCCGCGCGCCAGGCGTTGAAGCCCCCGGTGAGGACGAACACCTCCGTGTAGCCCATGTCGCCGAGGGTGGACGCGGCCAGCGTCGAGATCCGTCCGTCGTCGTCATAGAGCACGATGAGCGTGCCGGCCGCGGTCACCAGCATCGGCAGCCGCGTCTCGAGCAGGCGCCGGGGCAGGGGCGTCGCGCGGAAGATGTGGCCGCGCTCGAACGCGGCGCGCTCGCGCACGTCGAGCAGGGCGTGCGCGCCTCGCTGCTGGAGCAGGGTCGTGAGCTGGTCGGGGGAGATCGTGCCGGGGGTCATGCCCCGGACGCTAGCCGGGGACGAGCCGCCCTGTCAAGGGAGCGTTGCCGCCCGCGCCAGCTCGTCGGGTGAGAGCCAGATCTTCGCGATGAGGTAGCTGCCGTTGCGATCCAGCGCGACGAGCGCGGCCAGGATCTCGCGTCGTGCCACCCGCAACGGACCGGCGAGGAACCGCTCGAGGTCCCGCGCTCCCTCGAAGCGCCGCGCCGGCCGCTCGCCCGGGCCGGCCCCCAGCGGGGCATACGTCAGGGTGTAGCTCGAATCGGAGCTCCGGATGATCTGCACCGAGCCGTTCAGTCTCACCGGGCCGTTCAGTCTCATGGAATTGCCTCCTCCCGGGTGCAGACGGGGCGGACCGGGGCGCGTCTCACGGGCATATGGACCGCCTGCCCCCGTTCAACGCCCTGCTGCTCTGGGGGGCCACGTTCTACCTGGCCAGCCACGGGGTGCTCCCGCCCGCCTCTACCGAGGCCGAAGCCCGCGAGCTGGCGATGGCGCTCCGCGAGGCGTCCGTCGCGTGGGTGGGCGCCCGCGTGCTGGCCGCGCGGGGCTGGGCCTCGCGCCTCCTCGGCTGACTAGCGCCCGGTCAGCGCGCGCGCGAACGCCTCCACCGCGGCGTCGATCTGCTTGCGCGAGACGTCCAGGTGGGTCACCGCGCGCAGCCTCCGCTCGCCCATCACGCTCAGGCGCACCTGCGCGTCCGCGAGAAGCCGGTCGGCGAGGGCCTGCCCGGTGAGGCCGGGGGCGGTCACGTCGAAGATCACGATGTTGGTCTCGACGTGCGCCGGATCGAGCGCGATGCCGGGCAGGCCCGCGATGCCCCGCGCGAAGATCCGGGCGTGCTCATGGTCCTCCGCGAGCCGGTCCACGTGGTGGCGGAGGGCGTACACGCCGCCCGCCGCGATGATGCCGGCCTGACGCATGGCCCCGCCGAGCGCCTGCTTGTAGCGCCACGCCTCCTCGATGAACGCCCGGGTGCCGGCCAGGCACGCGCCCACCGGCGCGCCCAGGCCCTTGCTGAAGTCGATCCACGCCGAGTCGACCGCGGCCGCGTAGGCCCGCGCGGGAGTGCCGGAGGCGACCACCGCGTTGAGCAGCCGGGCCCCGTCCATGTGGGTCGCGAGCCCGAGGGCCTTCGCGGCGGCCGCGACGTCCTGCACCGCGGCGAGCGGCCAGACGCGCCCGCCGCCCAGGTTGCTCGTGTTCTCCACCGAGACCAGGCGCGTCGGCGGCGCGTAGCGCGAGCGGCCGTGGGCGCCCGCGCGCACCTGCGCGCCGGTGAAGACGCCGCGGTCGCCGTCGAGCCCGGTCATGAGCACCCCGGAGAGCAGCCCGGGGCCGCCGCCCTCGAAGTGGATCAGGTGCGAGGTCCGGTCGGCGAGCACCTCGTCGCCCGGGCGGGTGTGCACCTTCACCGCGATCTCGTTGCACATGGTGCCGGACGGCAGGTAGACCGCGGCCTCCTTGCCGAGCAGCTCGGCCACCATCTCCTGCAGCCGGGTCACGGTGGGGTCCTCGCCCTTCTGCTCGTCGCCGACCTCCGCCTCGCACATGAAGCGGCGCATCTCGGGGGTGGGCTTGGTCAGGGTGTCGCTGAAGAGATCGATCACGATGGGCTCCTCCAGTTGGAGTCTGTCCGCCTGGCCGGCGGGCTCCGCCGCTTGCGGCTCCCGGGACCCGGTGCGATTCTACATCCGACATGCGGATCCTCGTGGTCGAAGACGAGCGCAAGGTCGCCGCGTTCATCCGCCAGGGACTGGTGGAGGAAGGCCACGCGGTCGCGGTCGCGTCCGACGGGGCGGCCGCGCTCGACGCGATCGCGGAGGACCCCGCCTACGACCTGGTGGTCCTCGACGTGATGCTGCCCAAGCGCGACGGCTTCGACGTGCTCAAGACCCTGCGCGAGCGGCGCGTGCAGACGCCGGTCCTGCTCCTCACCGCGCGCGACGGGGTCGCGGACAAGGTCGCCGGGCTCGACCTCGGGGCGGACGACTACCTCACCAAGCCGTTCGCCTTCGAGGAGTTCGTGGCGCGCGTGCGAGCGCTCCTGCGCCGGAGCTCGGGGCGGGCCGAGCCGCGCCTGCAGGTGGCGGATCTGTCCCTGGACCCGGCGACCCGCGCGGTCACGCGGGGTCGCCGCCGCATCGCGCTCACCGCGCGCGAGTACGCTCTGCTCGAGTACTTCCTGCGCAACGCGGACCGCGTGCTGACCCGGCCCATGATCACCCAGCACGTCTGGGGCATGGACTTCGATCCGGAGAGCAACGTGGTCGACGTGTACGTGGGCTACCTGCGCCGGAAGATCGACGCGGAGGGGGAGGCCCGCCTGCTGCAGACCGTCCGGGGCGCCGGCTACATGCTGAGCGCCGAGCCGTGAGAAGCCTCCGGCTGCCGCTCTCGATCCGCACCAAGCTCACCCTGTGGTACAGCGCCGTCCTGCTCGCGATCCTGGTGACGATCGCCGCGATCTCCTATTCCTGGCTGAGCTTCGGTCTCCAGCAGGATCTCGACGCGTCGCTCCTCACCGTCGCGCAGGTGATCAAGGACACCGGCTCCTCCGGGGAGGCATCCGGCGACTCCGATGCGCTCCTGCGGCAGCTCCTGGGACCCGAGCTCTACGACAAGTTCGTCCAGCTCCTCGATCCCGAGGGGCGGCCGCACGCCCCCCGCGCAGGCGGCCGGACCGACGTGCTGCCGCTGTCGCCCCAGGCCCGCGCCCGGGCCGTCCGCGGCCTGCGCACGATCGAGACGGTGGTGGTGGGCGGCGTCGAGCCGGTCCGCCTCCTCACCCTGCCGGTGGTGCGCGACGGCCGCGTCACCGAGATGATCCAGGTGGGCATGGCGCTGCGGCGCACCCAGGCGGTGCGCGACCGCTACTTCGACACCTTGATCGTGCTGATCCCGCTGGGGGTGGGGCTGGCCGCGCTCGGCGGAGCCATCATCGCCCGCGCGGCCCTGCGCCCGGTGGACGAGATGGCGCGCACCGCCCGCCGCATCACCGCCGAGGACCTGAGCCGGCGCGTGGAGCGGCGGGGGAGCGGGGACGAGCTGGACGTGCTCGCGGAGACCCTGAACGGGATGCTGGCGCGGCTCGAGGACGCGTTCGGGCAGACCCGCCGCTTTGCGGCGGACGCGGCCCACGAGCTGCGCACCCCGCTCACCGTGTTGCGCGGCGGCATCGAGGTGGCGCTCCGGATGGAGCGGTCGCCCGACGAGTACCGGCGCGTGCTCGCCTCGAGCCTCGAGGAGGTCGAGCGGCTCATCCGGCTCGCGGAGGATCTGTTGCTGCTCTCGCGCTCGCTCGCCGGCCCGGAGGGCGGCCGGGCGCCCGTCGACCTGGAGCCGCTCGTGCTCGAGGTCTTCGAGGTGGGCGCGCGCCTCGGGCGGGCCGCGGGGGTCAGCGTGCGCGTCGACGCGACCGTGCCCGCCCGGGTGACCGGCGACGCGGCCGCGCTGCGCCGCGCGCTCCTCAACCTGGTGGAGAACGCGGTCAAGTACACGCCGCCGGGCGGCAAGGTGGAGATCGGCCTCGGGCGGGGCGACGGCGTGGCCGAGGTCACGATCGCGGACACCGGCATCGGCATCGAAGCGGACGATCTCGAGCGCATCTTCGAGCCCTTTCTTCGCCTCGACACGGCCCGCGCGCGCGACACCGGCGGCGCGGGCCTGGGCCTCGCCATCGCGCGCTCGATCGTGATCGCCCACGGGGGGACCATCACGGTCGAGAGCCGGCCGGGGTCGGGCAGCCGCTTCACGGTCCGTCTGCCTTCGACGGCTACCTGATTCTCATCTGAGCCTCACCCGGCTCTCATCCGCCGCTGGTAGGGTGCATGGAGGGAGAGGGGACGATCCCATGTCGACCGAGATCGAGGTTCCCGCGCTGCTCACCGCCTTCGGGCATCCGCCGCAGCCGGTCCAGGCGGTCATCATCGAGCAGGCGCCGGGCCAGCGCTTCGCCCGGACCCTCACCGGGCTCGGGATGTTCTGGGGGCTCGGGCTGGCCTCGGTGTTCATCCCGGTGGCCCACTTCGTCCTGGTGCCGACCTTCGTGGTGGCGGGCATCGTCATGGCGGTCAAGCGCGCGCGGGAAGATCGCCGCCTGCTGCTGGTGCGCGGGGCCTGCCCCCGGTGCCGCGCGGTGCAGGAGCTGCGGCCGGGCGGGCGATTCGTCGACGGCCGCAGCTTCGACTGCCCGAAGTGCCACGGGAACGTGACTCTCGCCACCGCGTCCGCGGAGCCCGCCCCCGCCCGGTCCGCCGGCTAAGAAGTTTCTCATCGCAGCTTCACCCGTCCCTCATGTGGACGGGCTACGTTCCAAGCATGCCGCAGACGTGGATCTCCCGCTCGCCCTGGATCGGCCGTCTCGCGATGGGCGGAGTGCTCGCGGCCGCGCTGGCCGCGCTCGCGAGCGGGCCCGCCTGGTGGCGCGCGCACGGCCTCGTCGAGAACGGGGCCACCCTCGTGTCGGACGGCCAGTATCTCCCCGCCGTCCGCCAGCTCGTCCAGGCGGTCGCGGCCGCGCCGCACGACGCGCGCGCGCACTACTATCTCGGCCTCGCCTACGCCGGTCTCGGACAGGACGCGGCGGCGCTGAGCCACGCCGAGGACGCGGTCCGCCTGGCCCCGCGCGACCCGCGGTACGAGGCGGGCCTGGCCACCCTGTTCCTCGACGCGGGCCGGACGCCGGAGGCGATCGCGCACCTGCGCCGGGCCGTCGACATGAAGCCCACCTCCCCCGATATCCGACTGCTGCTCGCCGATGCGCTCCGGCGGGCGGGCGACACCGACGGGATGGAGCGCGAATACCGGATCGCGATGCGCCTGGCCGGGGGCGACACCCTGGGGGCGCTGGCCCGTGAACAGCTCCGGGCCGCCCGAGAGCAGGCGGCCCCGTAGACCAACCAACACAAGGAGAGAACGTTCATGAATCGACTGACGACGATGCGTTATCGCACCGCCTGGATGGCGCTGGTGGTGGCCGCGGTCGTGGGCCTGGTGGCCCTCGCCCCGCACCTGGGATTCACCAGCGCCGTGCCGGCGCCGATCTGGAGCGAGCGGCCGGTGTCCGTCACCGCCGCCGCCACCGTGCCGCAGCCTAACTGGGTGGAGCTGACCCGGGCCCTCAAGCCGGCGGTGGTCAACATCAGCACCAAGCGGGTCCAGGAAGGGACGTCGATGCCGAGCCCGTTCGGCAACGACGATCCGTTCCAGCAGTTCTTCAAACAGTTCGGCCAACCGGGGCGGAAGACCGTGCGCAGCATGGGCTCGGGCTTCATCATCAATCCGGCCGGCTACATCGTGACCAACAACCACGTGGTGGACGGCGCCACCGAGATCCAGGTCAAGATCGACGACGGCCGCGAGCTGCCCGGCAAGGTGGTGGGCCGTGACCCGCGCACCGACCTGGCGCTCCTCAAGGTCGAAGCCACCGGCCTGCCGGTGATCCCGCTCGGCGACTCGGGCGCGCTGCAGGTCGGCGAGCCGGTGATGGCGATCGGCAACCCCTTCGGTCTCGAGCGCACCGTCACCACCGGCATCGTCAGCGCCACCGGCCGCGTCATCGGGCAGGGGCCCTACGACGACTTCATCCAGACCGACGCCTCCATCAATCCCGGCAACAGCGGGGGCCCGCTCATCAACGGGCGCGGACAGGCGGTGGGGATCAACGCCGCCATCTTCAGCCAGAGCGGCGGCTCGGTGGGCATCGGCTTCGCGATCCCGGTCAACCAGGCGAAGTCGGTGGTGACCCAGTTGGCCGCAACCGGCAAGGTGACGCGGGGCTGGCTCGGCGTGATGATCCAGCCGCTGACCCCGGAGCTGGCCAAGGGCTTCAACGTGCCGGGTGGCGGCGGCGCGCTGGTCGCGTCGGTCCAGGACGGCTCGCCCGCGGCACGGGCCGGCGTCAAGGCCGGCGACGTGATCACCGAGTTCGACGGTCACAAGCTGTCCCAGACCGGCGACCTCTCCAAGCAGGTGGCCGCCACCGCGGTCGGGCGTGAGGTCCCGCTCACCATCGTCCGCGAGGGCAAGACCATGACGCTCCAGACCCGGATCGCCCGGATGGACGAGCCGGATCAGCCGGCGGTGGCCCAGCGCGACGACGCCAAGGAGCCGCTCGGCCTCACGGTGGAGACGCTGACCCCCGACGTGAGTCACGAGCTGGGGCTCAAGGACGCGCGCGGGGTGGTGGTGCGCGGAGTCCGCGACTCGAGCCCGGCCGAGAAGGCGGGGATCCGTCCGGGCGACGTCATCACCGAGCTGGATCACCAGCCGGTGGCCAACGCGGCCGACATGAAACGGCTGCTGGCCAAGCACGGGAAGGGCGCTCCGGTGGTGGTGCTGCTGCACCGGGACGGCAATAGTCTCTACGCGGCGCTGACGTCGTAGCCGGGCCGGGAGCGCGCGCGATGGCGAACGGTCTCGCGGACCACGACCTGCGGTCGGCCGCTGCCATCGCGCGCGCCAACCCGGTGGCGCTCTACTTCCGGGAGATCGGCGCGGTCGATCGCCTCACCGCCGCGCAGGAGCGGGAGCGGGGACGGTGGATCGAGATCTGCCGGGCCCGGTGCCGTCGCGCACTGGCCGGTCTCCCCGCCGGGATCGACGCCCTCCTCGCGGCGACGCGCGAGGTGGGCCGGGACGACCGGTCGCTCGACGCGCTCCTGCTGCTGCCGGGCGGCGCGCCGATCACCGTCCGGCAGCGGGAACGGCTGTTCGGAATCCTGGTGCGCCTGCGCGGGCTGCGCCCGCGCCTGACGCGCTCGGCGATCGCGCGCCGGAGCGCCGGGCGGCTGGTCGAGCGCCTGCCGCTGCGGCCGGACGTGGTGGACGATCTGGTGGGCGCGCTGCGGCGCGATAACGGATCGATCGGGGTGCGCTGGAAGCCCGCGCTCCGCGAGGTCGAGGAGAGCGACCGTGCGCTCCGCGAGGCCAAGCGCGCGCTCGTCGAGCCCAATCTACGGCTCGTGGTGTCGATCGCCCGGCGGTACGCGGGTGGGTCGCTCACCCTGCTCGATCTCGTCCAGGAAGGCAACATCGGGCTGATGAAGGCGGTCGAGCGCTTCGACTACCATCGCGGCTTCAAGTTCTCCACCTACGCGACGTGGTGGATCCGTCAGGCGGTCGGGCGCGCCCTCGCCGACCAGGCCCGGACGATCCGGATGCCGGTCCACATCATCGAGAGCATGCACCGGCTCATGCGGGAGCGGAACGCCTTTCAGGCCGAGCATCAGCGCGAGCCGAGCGTCGAGGAGCTGGCCCGCCGGACCGGCGTGCCCGAGAAGACGGTGCGCCTGGTCGACCTGAGCGCGGCGAGCCCGGTCTCGCTCGACGCGCCGATCGGCCAGGACTCGACGCTCGGCGAGTTCGTGCGCGATCGCGTCACCCCGTCGCCGGAGGAGACGATTGTCCGCGCCGACCGCTCGCACCGGCTCGGGACCGCCATCGAGAGCCTGCCGCCCCGTGAGCGAGAAGTCCTCCGTCTGCGGTTCGGCCTGGACGGGGAGGAGGCGCTGACCCTCGAGGAGGTTGGCGCGCGCTTCAGTGTGACCCGCGAGCGCGCCCGACAGCTGGAGGCTCAGGCCCTGCGGCGGCTGGGCCGCTCCCTCGCGGGGGAGTACTCGCCCGGCTCCTGAATCAGCGCGCCTCGCGCGCCGCCCCGCTCTTGCGGCCCGCGTTGTGCTCGGGCGCGGGCCGCGGGCGCGCCTGCGGTCGCGTCTCCGGTCCGCGCGACGATGGCCGCTCCACCCGCCCCGGGTAGAGCCGGTTGGCGGGTTCCCCCGGCAGGGCGCGCGGCGACGCCGGGCGCGGCGCCTCGGCTCGCGGGGTCGGGGCCGCGGGGCGCGGCTCGGCCCCGCGTGAGCCAGGGCCTTCCGGACGCGGCGCTCGCGCCGCGTCGGGCGCCCGGCGCGGAGCGGCCGCCTCCGGCGCGCGCGCGGGCGGCTCGGCCCCGCGCTGGATCTCTGCTTGCCGCGGGGCCTGCGGCTGCGGCGGCCGTGGCGCCTGGGTCTGCGGCGCGCGCGGGGCCGCCGCCGGGGCTGGGGCCTGGGGCCCACGGCCCGGCTCGGGACCGCGCGGCGTCTCCGCGCCCCGCGGTGTCTCCGTGCCCCTCGGGGCCTCTGTTCGAGGACTGGCTGGACCGCGTCCCCGCGCAGCGTCCGGGCCGCCGTCCTGACGGCGCACGGTTGGCGGCGTGGGCGGCGTGGCGTCCGGCCGGCGGCTGGTGTCGAAGCGGGGCGCCTGCGGTGGGCGCGCGCGCTCCAGTCGGCTCTCTCCGAATGGCGGCCGCGTGCTCGCCGCGCCGGGCTCTCCCACGCGCGGGGCCGGCACGATGCGGGGCGCCGGCCCGCGGCCCTCGGCCTCGTGCGGCAGGGCGCGCGTTACCGGCGCGCGGGTGGCCACCGTCGGGCGCGCCAGCACGCTCTCCGGCGGCCGGACGCCGCGGCCGCTCGCCGCCGCGAAGCTCGCCCGATCCGG
>Ga0099791_10000093_pt1 | contig 28859 bp, 48 predicted proteins | sample Rivendell_Oct201_7_FD_77318 | JGI IMG/M metagenome (GOLD analysis project Ga0099791, IMG submission 77318) | Vadose zone soil and rhizosphere microbial communities from the Eel River Critical Zone Observatory, Northern California to study diel... | ecosystem: Environmental > Terrestrial > Soil... | reverse complement strand
TTAGCTCAATAAATAGAGATCTAATATAGTTAAGTCTCAAATCGATGGGATTAAGGGCTGCTCTAAGAGTAATTTGTTGATTCATCCAAGCCCAGATACCAAACATACTAATAGGTGTAGAGCCAAGAATTGAAGCAGTTAGAAACTCCTTCTTAGTTACAGGAATCCAGTTATTCTGCCCAGTCTGACTCTCAAATAGCTCTTGAATCTCTACCAAATCGACTGGTAGAGCAGGAACAGTGGTAAATCCAATAGTAGTTACACCAGTCGGGACGGCTATAGTAGCCGAATGATTGTTTGTAACTGGTATATTGTTTAATTCAAATATCTCTTGCAGCTCCGATAAAGTAATGTTTAGATATGGTAGTAGCACTACATCAGTATAGACTGCTCTATCTGCATCGTTCAGAAGAGCAGCAGCACTCCTACCTAACATGCTAGTCCAAGTTGCCATCTTATCCTGCTGCCAGTTTGATGTCCTTTGCTCTAGGATGAGACATATCTACATTTCTACAAGTTGCACAGATAGGAAAATCAGGATTCTTTAGTGTTCCACAAGCAAAGCATCTAATCATTTCCATCTGAACTTCCATCTTAAGCCACGGCACATTTTCAAGTCCTAATTCTGAAGCAGCCATACGCATCTCATCCCAAATAACTAGTGGATTACCATTACTACGAGCCCATAGACTATTAGCAAGACGAACTAGAATCTTATACCAATTATCCTGCTTACTCTTAGTCTCAGCAAGTTTAATCTTGTAATCAGTCATAATCTTCTCTTTTGAAATATCTCCAGGAACGAAGAATAGCCCTGGCATAGAACCTGCCATATCACATGCAAGCATACCATTGCAATAATCAACAATAAGAGACTGAGCAATTTGGACTGCTGATACTGGAATCTCCAATAGTGGTTGCTCAATATCGTTGTCCTTCCACCATGAGCTAGGAGGAATTGCAACTATAGATGGATTGCTATAACTTCCAGCAGGAATCTTGAATCTACCAGGCTGAATAGTCTCTTTAACCTCATTAATTTCTTTAGGATAGATACTAACAATAGTCGCTATATCCATAGGATTTCTAAGAGTGCGAATCATTGGTCTAGGTATGATAAACTCACCTACTTGTCGAGAGCCTACATTGCTCATTATGCCTCACTTTTGCTCGTCATGAGCAGGAATATTGACTTTCTGATTGAAGTCAGTAACTCCATAGCGATGTGCTAAGGCATCACCGGCTGGAGTTTCATTACCAAATAATTTAAATTCCATATCTGCAATCTCTTTAAGCTTAGCTTCTTTAGTAGCCTTCTCATCCTTATACTTCTTATGATGGCCAGCACTCTTAACCTGATCAAATATGGATTCAATAATAAGTTTACAGCCATCAAAATAAGGAGGAAGATATTCTCCATGTCTATCTTGAAATGTCCATGCTGGCTCGTAACTAGTCTTAGTAACTAGATCAGTCTGTCCAAAAACTGGAACTTGTCTCTCTAGGATGTATCTTTCTGTAATATGTTGATACTTTCTGACCTCCCTAACCTCAGGATATAATAGCTCCCATCCTTCATCTGTATGGGTCATCTCGCGCTTTTCAATCATGTCTTCAGACCATACTACTCTCCATCGTGGACTACCATCAGGCTCTACACCAAATTCTCTCTGTAATTGCTGGTTAATACGATCAATAGGTTCGACTAGTTCCATCTCAGTGATCTACAACAACTTGAATTGCATCCACAGGTCCGATAGAAGTATTAGATCCAGCAAAGTTCTTATGCTTAGTAGCTCCAGTAATAGTTGGTTGTGCAGTAGTTCCACCTACGGAAGTAACAACAATAGGAACATTAACTATCTGTCCTACAGCAATCTCACTTTGAAGTCTATCTGTTGGCATTAGATGTTCCTCTTAACTCTCCAATAGTCATGTCCAATTGGAATGTTGGATTCTAACCCACCATGCTCTGCTAGAACTCTTTGGCAATATTCTAATGGCTTATCAGGATTTAATTCAGTTGCCCATACAACTGTTCCATCTTTAGGCTTAGTAGGCATCTTAGGCTTAGGAAATACAACAGATTCATCAGGAGTTGTTTTTGCCAACTTACACAACTCCGTGAATATACCACTTGCCAGCCGTAGAACTATAGACAAGTGTATGTAGTCTATTCTGAATTAGAGTAGCTCCTGCAAGAATATTTCCACCAGTCCCTAATACGATATTACCATCAGTAGGAGTTATGAAGATTATAAGCCCACCACGATCAACCATAAGTGGTGATCTAATAGTATCAACCTGAGTAGCACCAGTGATACGAACTAAGTCTGCCTTGACGGCTATCTGAGTTGCAGAAGCAACTGTCTCTTCTGTAGTCCGACTCTGCATTCCTGGAATCATTCCATCCTCCACCAGATTCCATTTAGTTGAGTGAGAGGTAAGACCCCGCTCTACCTCCCACTCAATTGTGTTACACTACTGCACTGACAGCACCAACCCAATACTTGGCAGTTGTAGGATCATACACGAATATAACTGGAACATTCTGAACAGGCTGTGCAGCCCTTTGAATGTTACCAGTAGTAAGCAATGCTCCAGGTGAAGCATTAGTAAAGACAAATACCAACATATGAGCTCCAGATACAGGAGGTGTAATAGTAGCTACTTGAACAGTTCCAGTTACGAATGTTAGAAATCCAGTAGGAGTGATAGTAGCCGCGGAGGCAATAGTCTTAGGTGTAGGTTGCTTATCGCTCTGGACAGTTGAAATGTCCTGGAAGCTCAGGTCAGGCATCTGGCTAAATCCTTTCTAATATCCAGAGGGAACAGCAAGGAGATCAATATAGGCAGTCGCAGCAGGATTCAGAACGAACGTCTGAAATCCAACTACCATATAGAAGATATCAGCGGTTGCTACACCACCAGATGGTCCACGCAATTCGAAAATCCTGCGTCCATCTGATGTGTAGAATCCAATAGGCAGAATCTCTGCACGGCCCCATACAGAATTAACAACGAAGTCGATACGAGTCCTATTCCAGTTAAAGTGTGGCTTAACAGGTGCTCCTGCGAGCTGCATGTTATCGCCGAAATACATATTCAAGGCCTCTTCTTTTGGCCCTTTATGAATGATAGAAACTAGCTGTCCAATTTCTTCATATGCCTGCTGCTGGGCCGGATGGGTCCAAGCATCGCACTTGAAGTTATTGTCCATTCCAACTCTATTACCAATCTTGTTAATAGCCAGTCTAGGCAGTGGAAGTGTTAGAGGGTTATTACCAGCATTAACTCTGTTGCTTCTGATTTCGGGAGTGATGCTACGATCAAACCCAAGCCAGGTGCCAACAGAAGCATTAGAGTGATGATATGGAACACCATATAGAGCTGGCAGTGAAGTAGGTGAACTAAGTCCATCAGTAATCAATACATCAGTAGCGGCTGCACCAGCAACGGCAGGTGTGACGCTAATCTGTTTATTCTCTACATCCCACATAGTAACTACACCTTTACCTCTAAAAGTAGCCATAGTAGCATCATACACCTGGACAACCTGATCAGGTCTCATAAGACGAGCACCAAATCCATCAGTAGTTAAAGTATATGTATCTACTCCACCAGAGGTGGTTACAGATGTAATAGTTCCAATCTGTCCAGTTCCAGGCTGCTGAAGCTGAGCATCAATCTGCCTACGCAGTTCAATGAGTGCTCCAGCAGTAAGTCGTCGGACAGCATTAATAACTGCCTTACGTTTATCATCAGTAGACCACTGAGTTAGCTTGGTATATTCAATATTCTCTGAAAGAAATACTGGCCTAAGAACGGCCTTATCCCAAGTAGGACCACCACCTCGACCAAGGTCTCCACCGTTAGGATTGAAATACTGGAATCTGCCACCAGGCCTCAATTCCAGTGGTGCTCTCATCTCTCGAAAGCTTACTACTTCAACATCACGTTTCTTAACATTTGAATAGAAGTGATCATCACTTTCATATACAACTTGCACTTTCGGCAGAACTCTTTCAAGTTCTGTTCCGGCTACCTGAGATTCAATAACAGGAGGCATATCCAATCACCTCTCGGGTGGAAAAACGATTAATCTCTAGAGAAGAATTCCAAGACGGATTCACCCTTCTCTATTTTGTTTTTTCCGCCTGATTGGCGCGGACGGCCAGATTCAATTGGTCCTCTACGAGGACGTTCTTCCTTATCTTCCTTCTCTTCTTTATCCTCACTTTTTCGAGGTGAGGAGTCTTTTAGAGCTTCCGCTCTGGCCTTCTTGATTACAGATGGGAGCAACTGCTTGGCTTTACCCAAATATGTAGACCTAATTCTATCTAATGAACTGCGTGAGAATCTGTCGTTAAACGCAGACTCCCAAAGCCTGTCAAGATTCTTTCTAAAAGAAGTATCATTGCCAATATTCTGATGCAACATATTCAAAGCATCGCGAATAGCATTCTTCTTAATATAGGAACTCATCTCTCCACTACGATCTATATATTCACTGATAGTGGCTTTAAGTGTATTATCAACACGAGTTTGCAAGTCACCTCTTGAAGTCTCGAACCTCTCCCTAACGAAGTTGGTTCGTTCTCTTTCCAACTCTTCATCTTGCTCATTAACTTTTTCAACTCTTGGCTTAGGAGGTGTATAGTTGCTAGTGCCAAACAAAAACTGATTAAGAGTTAGAGCAGCATTATGTAGTGCTTCACCAGCTTCTTTATTACTACCAATAATATTTCTAGCTTCCTGAGATAATTCGTGAATCATATGTTTACCGATGTTACCAACTACTTCAAAGTAAGCTTCTTTATCTACCTTAGCTAGAGCAGGAAGATAAGAATCTACAATCTTATCAAAAGCTTTCTTGTCATTATTCTTAATTTGAGCAAGAACAGTCTCAGTATTACCTTTTATCAAATCTTGTTCAAATCTATCTAATACCTGTGCTCGTTCAGCTACATCTCTTGCATCATCGAATGAGCCGAATAAGTCAGTATATTGTCTATCACGAAACATCATCTTTTCAATAAAAGGAAACTCCTTAAAGAAATTAGGATACTTAGCTGCTATTTCCCTCTTCTTAGGAGGAGCATCTATTTCAATTTCCTCTTCTTCACCTTCAGGTTTAGCACGTTTCTTATCCTTGTTATCTTTATCTTCCTCTAAATCTAACTTCTCTTCCTCTTCTTCATCTTCCTTAATTTCAATATCAGCATCTTCCTCTTCAATCTCTTCTTTATCACTCTTATCACCCTTAGCAGGAATCTTAACTTTACTAGTATCATCTTCTAGATTAAAGAAATCAGCAACATCCTCAGCAGATTGTTTACTAGCAGAACCGGCAGGCTTATCTGCTACGCCAGTATTACTGGATGGGAGATCTGGCATCACTTCCCTCTTTTACTCTTTCTTCCTGTTTTGGCTTAGCAGGAGTTCGTTGGCCATTGTTGCCATTAGCCGGTGGTTGACCAGATGCTTGAGCAGCTTGTGCCATCATCTGAGCTTGCTGCTGTTGCGCTAGAATATCCATATGAGCTTTCATATGAAGTAATACATTCTTATATCCATTAGGATTATCAGTCTTAGCAAGACGTCCAGCTTCACTAATCAACCAGCTACGACAGATAGAAGCTTCAATCTGATGATCATCAACTAAAAGATCTACCTCTACCGATGGCAATTCGGTGGGGACGGGTGGCTGCCCCTGTTGTTGGGCCATCACTATCTGAATAGGATCTGGTGGTATAATGATAGGCTCTGAGTTGATTAAAAGTTGAATCTCCTCATGCTGCTTAGTCCTATCATCCTCACCTGGCAGCCTAAACTCTGGCATCTTTACAACTTTACGAATGAATGGCAGATTCTCAGGAGATGTAAGAGCATTCATAATTTCCATATTATTCAGTTCCATTAGTTTCATAACAACATCAGCCTTCTGTTCATCACTAACAGGTATAGTATCTCCATGCTCTATTTCAACAGAGCCAATCTTACCAGAAACTTCTGCGCGTCGAATAATAGTATTAACGAAGCTACCGGAATCCTTACGTTCAACTATCCTCTCATCACCCTGTCTCTTAATCAGCTTCATATAGGCTGGAATAGCTTTACCAAATATAGTCTTCCACCACACACTAAACATACGCCAAGTAGTTTGTAGCCTTTGCAGACTAGCCGTTCTACTCATTTGATATTCAGATGCAGTCCTCGAACTTCCAGAATCCTGACTACCACCAAAAATACTTGGCATTGCAGCCGAAACAAACTGTCCCAACTGCTGAACGATCTGATAGAATTGAAATATCTCTGGAGATAATGCAGCAGACTTAGTGCTGAAGAAAGACTCACTAATGTTCTTAGAGCCACCCTGTAATTTAGTAGGAGTGATATAACCAGGAGCAGCTTCTAACTGAGTCTGTGCCTCAAAATTAACAACAGCCGGGTCTGCCCAAGTTTGAGTTATTCCATGTTCAATAGTTTGTAGAGTAAGAGAAATCAAATCATTCGTAATATCTTGAAGATTAGTAAGCAATTCTCCCATAGGATCGTGATTAAGAAAATCGTGTATAGGATTTCTAGTAAGCGTCCAACAATCATCCAAAGATTCATTCTCGGCATCAGCACATATATCATTAACCATCACCACCTTGGCGCCATCTGGATACAACTTAGTAAGTTTTTCGCAATCCTCTTCGTTAAGAATTTCGAAGGAGGCCGGGCGAAGCCAAGTATTCTTAACAGTTACTTGCTCTTCTGGAAAAGCGTTGCGATATTGAGGATTCAATCGAGCATATTGTTCATATGGGTCATTGACTCCACTCTTGGCCCATCCTCCTTGGGGAAGATCATCTCGTAATCTTGGATAGGTATGTAAAGCATTGGCGTAATGAGTCTCATAACTATAGATTAGATACGGAGTGTCCTTCTGCTGATTAGCATAGTTCGCAACCTTAACATATAAGCCACCTTTAATATCAAAGCAAATCCTGCTCTTAGGCTTGGTATTCATTCCTACAAATCTAGGAATAGTAAGCTTAGTCTTTTGTAGTTCTGGGTCTAAACTCTGTAGACAAGCAGTGCAGAGAGGCCCCTGTTCATCTAGCTCTGAATTAATATCTATGTTATCATCATCAGGAGCAAATCCATCTCTAATCTCTTCAGAGACTTCAAAGTCTGGAGGACCAGGAGGAACTATCTGATCTTGTTGATTAGGCTGCTGCCCTGGAATCTGTCCAAGCTGATCAAGTGGAAGTTGTTGTTGTTGAAGCTGCTGTTGAAATACTTCATCTTTTAGTCTTTCACCACAATGAGGACATACATAAGACTCAATTTCTTCGTTCTTGTATTTCTTCTCCTCATAAGTGCCATATGTCTTATCTTCCTTCTCATAAACATAGCAAGCAACCATTCCTTCAGTGCAATGTATATATAGTGCATGTAGCCAGAGGAACATAATATCGTTATGTTTGTAGAGCAATTCACCAATCTTATCTCCTGCTTTAGCAGTGCTCAGATCATCTGGATTTTCAGCATCATCTGGAACGCAGACAATACCTGGAATTTGAATGGACAGAGCAGCGATAATTGTTTCTAAGAAAGCACGAAATACATTGACTGGTCTATCGTAGTATTCTTGATCATTGCCATCGTAAGCTAGATCATCAGCGCCGTAAATCCGATAATCTCTAGCCGATTCGCTCCAATAGATCTGACTAAAGTTATTCCAATAAAGCTTTAATCTTCTATAATGTCGTAGCTGTCTTTCTCTGACAATCCTATCTTCTGAGTCAAAATGATCTACGACTATCTTAAGCAGTCTTTTAATTTCATCATCCAGCTTAGGCATGATTCCTACTTCTTGCTGAAGAGCCTTCGCTTCTCTGGAGATGTCTTATGGATAAACTCCTCAGCTACATCTTTAGATGGTCCCACTCCCTTAGTTGTTTTCTTACTAGGATTGTGAGCCATCATCTGCATGAATCGATATTGCTTTCCAGACTTCGCTGGCATCTTAGACTCCTCCAGCTAGAAAGTAAAAGAAATGAAATTCTAATTGCCCTGCAGTAATGGCAGCACCAGCTATGGTGAAGTTAACTGTAGCTGGACCATTATTTATACGAATCACACTAGAAGTGAACCAAGGTAAAATATTATTATTTTGTATATTGTTAAAATCTCCATATGCTCTAGCTGGAACTAATATACTATTTCCTAATCCAATTAGTCCTATCGCCAGAGTAGCGGCTCCACTAGATTCTAGATCAGTTAATGAAACAAAGAATCCACCTGTTATTATTGCACCATTAGGAATGATTACTTTATTTATTGGAGTTCTAGTTCCTATCCCACCTCCATCTAATGTCTGATCATAAGTAAACTTAGCTAGCCGAAATATCCCATGGCCAGAAGGAGCTAGTGTAGGAATTGGTGTAAAACTAATCCAAGTAGGAAGATCCTTAGTTCCCATATTGATATATCGTGTTCCAGTATTTGTGTCAATACATATAGATCCTTTACCAAGAATGTTTACTCCAGTCCCTTGTAGACCATCAATAGGAATACCTTTTACTGTTACATCATATATTGATAGCTCCTCTACCCTATTGCTTAAGAGCCAAACATCTTTAGCATGAGAAGGTAGATTTGGCATCCTACCCTATCTAAGGCTATACGTCTGTTATTGTAACAGTGCGAGATGCCGGAGTGAATGTAACTCCAGTTAGGTCTGAATACTGGACAGTCAGCATACGAGGTGGGTTATCGGCGTAGATGTCAACGGCTCCATCCTTAAATCTAAAATTCATACTGATAACTTCAGTAATGACCTGTGCAGTTATCTGCTGGTTAGGACCAGTATCTGCTGTGACTGTGAGTGTGATAGTTCCGGCTGGCATTCTCAGCTCCTTTCAGTCGCTTCGGAGATTCCCAATTCTGATTCTAATTCATCGATAGTTCTAGTTATTTCAGGCTTAGTCTCTGTATCGGACTTGCCAATCACAGGACTACTAACTCTAATTCTTGCATTTTCTCTATCTAGCTTCTCTAATTCAATTCTTCTCCTACTCCACAACATACCCTGACGGCTTACTGGGACAGGAGATGTAGATGATTGCTGAATGATTGGAATTGGCTTAAGAAGACTTGTTAGAGTAGAAAGCATCTCTCTATTATTAGCTCTTTCATATTCAAGCATTTCTTGCAGAACTAGACAAGTTGTGCAAGGCTTGCCAAATAGCCATCGTATGAGGATATTCAATGCACTCTCCTGGTCTGTCTCCGTCTAGCTAGTATACCTCGTGGCCTTAATTGTTGTGCAATGTTGATAATATTATTTCCATGTTCAAGAGTTTCCAATTGTCTATGAAGCATAGTCATATCTTGTGTCTGCTCGTAGTTCTGAATTATCTGATTAACTTTCATCTGCTGCTCTATATTTCCAATCTCTCCAGCGAGGAAGCGACGACAAACTTTACAGAAGTAACGCAAATCATCTAATGGATCATCTCCATCAAATTCAGCAATGTCTTCTGTTCTCTTCTCATCATATACAGCCGTTGGGATAGTATCAATAAGAATCTTGCAGTTGTTGAATATCTGCAGGATAGGAAGATTTGTTTCATAAGGTTCGTCTAAGAACTGTGCGCGATACCTTTCTAAAGCGTCTGGTCCGTATCGCCTGTAGATTTCTTGAGCTTTACCAAGATCATAGAATAACTCTTTAGACCTTAATATTGTTTTCTGTTCCCACCTAAGAAAGTCATGAACAGTCTGTAAGGTTACTACTCTAGAACCAGGTGTATTCTCAGAGCTAATAGCTGTTAGACATGAATACTTAGTAAAGTCCTCATGAATTTCAGTCCCGCCGCGATTCTGCCAAGCACTGCCACATAGAACGGTGACGACTGGTGTTTCGTTATGCTCACTGTGTATCTCTTTAATTTCCGAGGCCCAGTAGGGAATATCACGGCCATGCCATCCTCGTTCTCTATAAACATATACTCTCTTGTCGGGGCTAATTGCGCCCCACATTGCATAGCACATAGCTGTTTTTCCCCAGTCAATAGACAATATCCTTGGCCACCATTCGGGAATCTCGAATGGTTCAATAACATGCAGCGCGTTATTAGGCTCACCTGGAAATCGTATAGCTCTGAAAGTTGTGAAGACTGATCCCTTGAAGGCATGCCAATCTCCCCATCGCTTAGCTTTGTAATCAGCCTCTGAACTTTCACGGAGGATTTCCAGTTTCTTAACATAGAGTGGATCATATTCCATTCCATAAGGATTATCCTCTGCTAAAGCAGGAATAAAGATACGAGTTAATCCAGTAGCCTTATCTCTAAGAACTCGATAGCCGTCCTGGAATGGTTCTACGAATCTTTTGTAGACGAACGTCTGTCCTGGACCACCTGGATTAGTGCCATTACGAACGAAAGCAATATGAAAGTCACCACCGGGACGAACACGACTACCCACCATGTAGTGATAGGGATAAGCATCGAAATGAGTAAGTTCATCGAATGCGCAATAATTATACTGAGCAGAATCATACATACTAATATCAGTATTGTGCTGAACATGGCCAAAGTCCATATAAGTGCCGTAATCAGGCCATTCCCAACTATGCTTCTGTTCATTATACTTGCCACCGGTCTGTGGATAGTATTCTTTAGATAGTCGGATAATCTCTCTTTCAAGATCAGGGAACTTACGTCGTAGGATGATTCCCTTGAATCCTCGATACTTTTGGAAGCCCCTAAATATTGGTAATAAAGTAAGGAGCCAGCTCTTGCCGCCATACGCTGCTCCTCCATATAAGGCTTCGAAGATGTCGTCTGGGAGTTGTAAGACGTCCTCTTGTTTGTCATGGCCTCTAATGTTCTTCTCTCTTACGAAGTCATCATATAAACCATTTCCTGGATCGCCTGCAATAATTCCATTACTAATTGAAATTGACATATTAAGATTAAGTTTAATTCTTCTTGACTTCTGAGACGATATTGGTAACTTTAACAATTGCATCAATCGTATCGTCTGCAATCCTCTGTGCCTGTGCTACGTCGATTACTTCTTTCTTTGCGATCTGATTCGCCGTTGCTGCGCCGATTCGAACAGCTTCTTTAGCTATCACCTTCTTATCAGCTCCAGGCAATCCACTATGTTCAGCCACCTCAATACCAGCAATGATTAGAGGAATAAATGCTTGTGCCCCTGGCACTACCATTAATATAGCAGGACCAAGAATCTTGAGAGCTTTGAACCAATCCACCTTCTACTCTCCTTCTACTCTCTAGTAGGCTCCTAATCGAACTGTTGCATTCCCACCATTAACTCGAATAAACCCTGCTGCGACATCGACTCCGCCTGTGTTGAATGCAGCAGGTAATAGATTTGTAGGATTAGACATATCTAATGCATTGCTAATATCTACTGATGTAGCCGTTGAGAACGTAACGAACAGACGAGTAGCATGAGCTGGTAATGCTCGAATTACGTTATCAGTTATGGCATACACTGGACCGATTGAGAAAACTTCGGTTGGCATCTCACTCCTTTCGTCTATCCGTTATTATTGTAGCAGTAGGAGCAGAAGGTTGAATGATCTTCTCTATCGTATCTACCTTACCTTTAACCTCAGAACTTGTCTTAACTGCATCTAGCATCTCTGTGAACTTACCATTAACTGTCTTCTCAAGAACATTAATTTTACCATTCCCCCTAATAATAAATATCAAAGTCGCCAATGATGTAAGAATCGCTGGTATGCCACTAATCAATGCTATCATGAGAGCATCACTCATCTTTTCTCCTCTTCATCCAACTTCAATTACTTCATAGTCATCAACCTTCTTCTGGGTGGGAGTGTAGAAGTGGTAGTGAACTTCTCTACCTTGTTTATTCTTAGCTTGATCAAGTCTCTGTCTCTGTATAGCATCAACTACTTTAGATGTTGCCATGATAGCGGATGGAAGTTTATCTGGCTTCATATCATCTAGTTTGGTCTTCAATAATCCTACAGCGCTTACTAATGTATCTAGCGCTGTATCATGAGCAATACCTAGTTTGATTCTGCTGTCTGCATTATCTAGCAGAGTGTCTAGGTTTGGAGCTTGTTGTTCTTGACTATGTTCTATGATAGGACTTGAGTTCTTGATAGTAGGAGGATTTAGATGCTTGGTGGGAATTAATGCAGTGTTGTCGCTTAGCTTGTTAGCAACTTTATCAAATGGGTTTACAAAGCCTCCATGCTGTTGCCCTGAGTGCTGCTCTTGCACTTCTCCTTGCCGGGAGGGCTGAAATAAGTCCATAGCACTATTCTTACGATTGTTATTATTTGCAGAACGTAGACGGTTTATTAGATTAAGTGGTGATGATAAACGTTCGATTGCATCCTTCTCTGGAACTATCATATGATTCTGTCTAAAGGAATCAAATGTCTCCGTGAGCCAAGCGGACGCTCCATCATAGCATGGCCAACATGCCAAGTCAAGTCAGCCGTAAGCCGCTAACCTGTTGTGAGAGAAGGACTTACGAGTGTGGCCGTCTGAAAATTTCAGTTGTTGTATATTTCAGTTTTTATAATTTTCATTTTTTATTTATATCTCTCTTGATAGTATCTTATATTACTTAAGCAGTTTGTATCGGTTAAGATGAGATTAAGCCGATTCCCTCCGTCCGCGCGAGCAGTGTGGGTGGTAATATAGTGGTGGGGGTGCCGGGGGAGTGTATTCCAGTCCGCCTCGCCAGAGCGTTCTATTCACCGAATCATTCAATTGAATAAGTAAATCTTTCCTATTGACAGACTACCTGCCGCGTGCTATACTTCTCTCATGGCAATTAAGAAATGCAGCAAGTGTGGTAACATCGGAGTGAAGGCGGACTGCCAATACTGCGGACAGAAGAGAGGATAGACCATGAGTATGACATATGAGTGTGGTATCTGCCACGGCATTAACTCCGTTCGACGGCTGGCCTGTCAGAATTGCGGCACCATACCTGCGAGGTATTCAATCCTTGCCAAGCCCGCGATCGCGAAGACAGAGCCCGAGTATGGAGTGCAATACTACGACGAGGTAAGAATCGCAACAGGATGTGAGCGTCAGATGAGCCGTCGCACCATCAAGCGAACGGCTAGGACTGTTCCCATGGATTACTACGCTGAGGTTTAGACATGTCAAAAGAAACAAAAGTCATTGACAAAATTGGTCGCTTCCGCAATCAAGAGAAGAGACGTCAATTCAGGCTAGTAGTTAGAAACTACTCTCTTGCTACTGGCCTACCATTGCTTCAAGCTGCCAAACTAATCAGGGATACGCTAGACAGAGATAGGCTAAACAGACGTCGCAGGTGATGGTTTCAGAGACAGGTGTGATAGCCTGTCTCGTGAGTAGGCAGTGTAAAAATTGCCTATTGACGAGAACGGCTATCTGTGATAGACTGTTCTTACTGGCGCGGAATGTCTCCAAGCCAGTCGGCTCATTGACAACCGAAAGAGATGTGACAAAATGGCACAAGTTGCTGAATCCGTTGCTGACGTCCGCGAAACACTCGTCAAGGAAATGACGGTCAAGGCAGAGGAAACGAACAAGGCTAGGACTGGCAAAGGAACGCGCGTCCGCGTAGGTCAGACGCGAGGTAAGAATCCGAAGGTTATCTCGTGGGAAGCATTCGATGACAGCAAGCCTGAAACGCTTCCATCAAGCCTGTCGGATTTCATGGACATCACGAAGACAAGCGATGAAAAAGTGATTGTTCAATTCCTCATCGACGGCTACAACGACGCGCAATATACTGCGGCATCTGACCCGATTGCAGAATACGTCAATCCTACGTGGACTGACGAAGTGCAACGCCAGTTCAGACTCGTAGTGAGGAACTACAGCAATGCTACAGGCGTCACTATCGAAGACGCAGTAGCACTCATCAAGCCCGGAATCGAAGCAAGCCAGAAGAAAGCGTAACTCCGCTCGCACTCAGCTACTAGAAAAGCTTGAGGCGTCTAAAAAACGTCTCAGGCTTCGCCTGAATTAACAGGCCTGAAGAGGTAGCAAATGTTTGAATTGCTTACGGTCGTTTGGGGTTTCGCAATGCCAATCATTCACGTTCTTTCAGATACGGTTGTTTGGGGGATTCTAGTCTTCTAGACTCTCCAGACTAGAAATAAAACTCAATAGCCTGTTAGGGTGTAAAAACCTTAACAGGCTATTTGTGTTTGTAGCTGTCTCCCATATCAAAACGCCAATAGAAATGGTTCATGCTGGTGAAGACAGGTGGACGTCTACACACGTCTGTGGACGCCAGTGGACGTTTTCGGACGTCGCCAGAAGGGCGAAAACTCGCAGAAACGCCAGCAAAAAGGTTAGAAACCGGGGCGAAAGCGTTCCTCCGTGGGTGGGAGTATGCGAAGGTGGGGTGTCGGTCTTTTTGGGTTCCCCCCTCTTTTCTTCTCTATATATTTTAATATATATATTATATATAAGAGATACACATAAGGGGAACAGAACCAACTGTCACCACTATAGGACACTTGACATCCCCACGTCGATGTGCTATACTCTCACTCGTGCAGGTTTATTCATGCGCGCTTTGCGGGCTAACCCGTTGCGATGCAAGCACTTACGGCCGTTCCGACGTCGCCCCGTGGCGTTCACCCGCGTTCACCCGCCGTCACCCGCGTTCACCCGCATGTTATCATGTGGTTTCACCCTCAACACATCAATTAAAGAATAGGAGTTAAAAGAAGTGATAGATGACAGCACTAAACGAGACATACTAGCTAGCATTGGTATGGAAGGAGCCGCTAGTGAAGAGAATAAATCTATTAACATAGTGCTTGGTAATAGGCTAAATCTACAGCATATCGCGCATATGGGAAGTGGCATGCTGTCTCTCAGGCCGCATAAGGTTAAGCTCTTTAAGCTTTTGTTATCACAGCCAGAAGCACTAACAGGCTTATCCCCATTAGCCGTTCGTTGCTGTTTGTGTGGTCGCATCATATCGTATCCAGCATGGTATTATGCGATTCAATTCGCCGTGAATCACCTGCACTTCTTTATCTGCTTCGACAGAGATAGTCACGATAAACCTAGCACACGGTGTTACCGTAAAGGATAGGAGAGGTAAGATGAAAGTAAAAGTGATATTTGAGCAAATGCCCGGTCCTAGTCAGGTAGACAGCATAACGTATCGCATAGACATAGGAGATATATTTGAAGTGTTAGTAAAGGCTATGGACCAAGCCGCTAAGGTCACATCAATTCCGATTGCAGAGATAAGAATAGTGCTTTAAGCTACTAGAAATGCTTTAAGCTACTAGAAACTGGCGAAAGCCAGTCGCCCGAATTGACGGGCCTGAAGAGGTAGTAAATATGTCATTTCAGAATAGGCCATCACTGCACGATGATTCAGGTGAACAGAAGATTAAGAGGTATGTGCATTCACCTCTCACCGTGGAACATAACGGAGTGAACGCCTCAATTAAAGAGAATGGTAAGGTAGTTCTCTCGAAAGTGGCAAAAGTTGATGGAGACGAAGTCGAGTATGATGAATTGGAGATTCCGGCGTCTCTGATTTTCAAGCTTGCAAGTCTCTTGAAAGCGACGCGGCGGATTAAGTATGTCTCCATTGGAGAACTGGCCGCACACACTGGAACTAGCACAAGCGACGACGAGAGCTAGACGGCTGAAGATGCTAACAGAGAATGAGATTAGCACTCAATTATACTTACATGAACGTGAGTCTAATTTGGGTAGTTTCATTCTCCGTTGTATGCAAGCCAAACAAGCCAATAGGCGGATATGCATTGAGTGCGGTGAACGTATAACAACAAAGGATTTCATCGTGACACCACAAGAAGAGCTATTTGCATTGTTCTTCAATTCAGAGAAGCAAGCAGTCTCTGAAATGACTATGCTAGAATTGCGTGCTCACAGAGAAGAATTGGCTAAGATAGCATTTGAAGCACGAGCAAGACTCACAGCTGTAGACGATGAAGACCGCATTAGGAAAGCTAAATCTCATAAAGAAAAGGGAGCTACTGGCTTCTCTACATCATTGCAGACTGACGAGATTACAACTGACGCAATCAATCGCATCAAAGAGCGTCAGAAAAAGATATCCAAGCAAGAGAAACTTGTAGACCAAATGGTTAAGCTTGGCATGGATAGGAAAGATGCCGAAGCTAAAGTATCTGCTGGAACTATTCTGGCGAGGATAAAGAGTATGGCTTCTAACAAGAAAAATGACGATAACAATGCTGCTCCCACACCTGCATTCGTGAATCCTTTTGGTCCTAAACCTCCAATTGCTCCGCCACCTGTTGAAGTGACAATAGTGGAAGAGACAAATACTGTTGTCATTCGAGAGACAGAGCTTGCACCTGAGAAACCAACGGGATTCATTAATCCCTTTACGAAGTGAGATAAGCAGTGAGTAGCTTAAACTACACTCAAAGAGAAATCATAACGGAGACAATAAGAAATTGGCCTATTAAGACAGATTCTATGGAGTTACTTAGACAACTAGAGAAATTGGCTAAGAGAATCCTAGACTCTAAAGATGAATTTGTTGTTGGTCAGGATGAAGTTCACACCACTATTCAGGATGAAGAGGGTGAAGGATAAGAGTATGGCTTACTATACAGTAACAAGAAGCATAGTAACTTATGAGAGGATTATTGTTAAGGCTGATAGTAAAATGGAAGCCTTTTATAAAGCTAGTGATGATATAGATTGTGATGTTCAGTCTGATAGTGAAACTGACTACGAGCCTGACTATCAATCAATAGCTTTAGTAGCTTATGTATCGGAAGTGACGAAGCAAAGGATAGGCTAATGGCTCTATCAACCATAATCAAAACTGAATGTGCTAAATGTGGCAAGATAGCCGTTGAAGACGGCAGAATCAAGTTAGGTGTAACCACACTAATACGGCTGACATGTGGTCATCTGATGAGTTATGAGTCAGCCGTTGCCAAGAACGAAGCCATATACGATTCAATCGTATTTAGCGATGGTGCAAAGCCCAGGCCATATCAGATAGAATGCATCAAGTTTGCTGAAGAGTCTAACTTTAACTGCATTATAGCTGATGAGCAGGGATTAGGTAAGACCATCGAGGTCCTAAGCTTGTTCCGTCTGCACCACGACAAAATCCTTCCAGCCGTCTTCGTAGTTCCCACCACAATCAAACTGCAGACAATGTGGGAAATAGATCGAATCTGTTGTCCCAATGGCACTGTAGAAGAAAAGAAAAGGTTTCTAACGCAAGTCATCCAGTCTGGTAAAGAGAAGGCAATGCCAGGCTTTCAGATATATGTCGTCACTTATGACATGCTGAAAAAGGATGATCTATTCGAATTTGTTCCAAACCTTAAGACTATCGTGATAGATGAGTGTCAGAGAATCAAAAATCATCTATCTGACAGAGCTAAGGCAGTCCAGAAGATAGCTAAGAAATGTGAATATCACATACCAATGTCTGGCACTCCTATCAAAAATAATGCTGGTGAGTATTTTACAGTTCTCAATCTAGTGAAACCAACATTATTCCCACAGTATCAGAGATACATAGATGGCTACTGTGATTCATATAATAACGGATGGGCTCTGAAAGTAGGAGGACTAAAGAATCCTGAGAGATTCCATGAAGATACAAAAGACATTATCATTAGGAGAACTAAAGAGCAAGTTCTAAAAGACTTACCACCATTAGACCGTCGATTCTATCATGTAGACTTAGACCCTAAGCTGAATAAAGCCTATGCTAAGGCTTTACAAGAGCTAGATGATTTATTCTATGATGATATGAATAGTTTTGAGAAAGGTGCGGCTACAATAGCCATAATGGGAAGGCTTAGACATATTACAGGAATTAGTAAAGTAGAAGCTTGTGTAGACCACGTAACTGAATTCTTACTATCTTGTGATAGAAAGATAGTAATATTCACACATCATCAAGACGTAGCTCAACTCCTGCAAGAACAGCTTAATCCTTGGTTAAAAGAAGGAGGATATGAGCCAGCCGCTCACCTGCATTCAGGATTGAATGGAGACCAAAGAGCTGAGCTAGTTCGTAAATTCAAAGAGAGTAACATCAGAGTAATGATTGCTAGCACTCTAGCTGCTGGTGAGGGATTGAATCTTCAATTCTGTTCTGACGCTGTAATGTTAGAGAGACAATGGAATCCAGCCGGTGAGGAACAAGGTGAGGCTAGATTCCATAGATTTGGACAGCAGAATAGTGTATCTATCACCTATATGATAGCTAGTGGAACGATAGATGAGTATTTCACTGAGCTAGTAGAAACGAAACGTGCTATTGTAGCAGCGACTATGGACAATAAAGAGATAGCATGGGACCAACAAAGTCTCATGAAAGAGTTAACAGAGATGCTAGTTACGAAAGGACGTGAGAGATGGAGATTGTAAGATGAACAAGAAACCTATACTAGATTGGTTAGGGTTAATATCATGTCTAGCCTGGATACCACTAGGTATTGCAGCATTCTATGTATCGTCAGTTACGGCTGACATTAAATTAGCTATAGCAGCGGGTGCATCCTTTATTGCGATGTTAATCTTCTGGATGAAAGAGGAATAATGAGATGGCACCTCTAAAAGACTTCGATGATATTACTAACATCGTAGAAGATAGGCTTAAACTCTCAGGTCTATCCAGTGACGACAAGATTCTAGTAAGAGAGTGGTTCTCTCAAGTGTTAAGGATGATCATAATGACCCATATGCCTATAGGACATAGCAAGTTTAGTGAATCTCTGCGTATGCTCGCAGACATTATTGACTTGACTAGGGAGTAGAAGGTTAATAGAAGCAGAATAGAAGGTTAGTAGAAGGAGAATTCCTATGAATAAGGGTTTAACACAAGCAGAGCTGCAGCATATCGAACATTGCAATAAGATTCTAAAGAACATCTAGAGTTCGTCAAACAGGTAACAGATGAGACTAAGAAGGTATTTGATATATATCTATCAAGCATACAAGAGTATGTAAGTATCATCACCGCATGTCAGATGGCATTTGGGAGAGCAGCAATGGAAATGCTGAAGGCTGCTAAGGAATTGAGAGCAGTTACAGCTGGTTCAATGGAACTACACAATTATACTCAAGCTGCCATAAAGCTAGATGAAGCATTGAGCAATGAATTAGTATTGAAGATTATCAAGTTAACGAATGGAGAGAAGAATGACTAGCAACCTAAACGACATATTTGGTCTTAACCAGTATTGTGGTCCATCTGTATTATCCGCATTAACTGGACGAAGCACAGATAGCTGTGCAGCAGCGATTAGTGCTGTATCAGGACAGAGAGTTATCAAGAGTGTCCAGACTACACATCTGATTGAAGCCGTTAAGAGACTTGGATTTGAAGCACAACCAGTTCCTGTTCCTGCTCGCTCTCTATTCGGTGTGGTTTCAGCACTCATAAACAGCGACGGCATGTATATCATTACAGTGCCAAATCATGTCGTGGCTGTTGAGATTAAAGAGAAGATAGCATTCTTCATCGACAACCATACTAAAGAGCCTATGAATGCTGGTGCATCTGCTAGGCTTACACAGCAGGTAGATAAAGTATGGAGAGTAAAGGGTAAGACTAAAGAAGAAGTAAAGAAGGAAGAAGAGAAGTCTAGAGAAGAATGGCTTAAAGTAGCTATCGCTAATATAGACTACCAGATTGGAAATCTAGCTGCAAGGAGAGCAGAGTATGAACGAGAACTTGCCAAACTCACCTCAGATGCGTGTGACACAAGAAATTCTTGATTATATGAGAGAATTAGAAAGGGCAGAAGAATTAGACCCAAGTTGTAAGACTTGTGTTGAGCATTTCTATCCAGCCGTTAGGGCAGGCAGAAATATGTATGAAGTGTTCGCTCCTAGACACAAGGCATCTCCTAACTGTGAGTCAGGTAAACATGCACACTGTTCCTGTGATGCTTGCTTCTAGAATTGGAGGAAATGAGATGGGTGGAACCAGACAAGAACATATAGCATGGTGCAAACAAAGAGCAATATTAGAGATGGATTATGAAAATAAGCCTTATCAAGGCATCATATCTATGATGTCTGATTTAAGAAAACATCCTGAAACTTGTGATGAGACTCTTCAATCATTATGTGCAATGCAGCTAATGATGAAGCCTCATATGACTAGACAAGAAGTAATCGACTTTATTAATGGGTTTAATTGATGTCTGATTCAAATAAAAAAGAACTCTATGCTCTTCCACTAGAGATGCCAGACGATATAGGAATGCTATGGTGGGATGGACGAACAAGAGTTAATATGATGGTTGATAGGCACTTAGAGAATGCCATGCTCAAACTTCAGGGACTTGGTAAGTCTAGATATGATGCCCCTGATGAACTGAGAAGACAATGGCTTAGCATTCTATCAACTGAGTTTGCTAGAAGAAGGAGAGAGTTTCTTGCTACTAAAATTGCTTAGATTCATTGAGAGATGGTTCAAATACTATCGTAAGGATGACTTCGTAAAGATTAGATCTGATTGGAAATAAAATGTTTAGAAAGCCTGAAGCTCTTAACAATATCAAATATGTAACTCATATACCACCAGGTTGTGCTTTCTTAATAGATGATATGGTTGGAACAACATATGGTGAGACACGGTCAGAGGTGCTTCGGTTCATTGTCATCAATTGGACAACTGAACATATAGAGAATATTAGAAGAGCACGCAGGGCTAGGAATGAGTTTGATAGAAAGAGAAAGAATGGACAAATTAAAAAGTAGAGGATTTAGCCGCAATGTATATACACAACCTTATCATGATAAGGCTGAAGAAAGTAAATTTGATATTGAAGGTATTGAGAAAGAACTTAAGCCTTTAGTCTTACAGATAGTAGAAAAGGCATTTAGGCGTTATGCCTCAATTCATGGTGCTCCTAAAGAGCAGGAGGACTTAGAGTGGACAAGATTCAAGAAGATTCTCAGCAGAATGCTCTGATTATCCAACATCTAAGACAGCAGTGTGATGCTCAGCAGCGTGATCAGAAACGATTGTTGGAGCAGATTGTTATGCTCATTGAGGCGCTGCAAAAGTATGGTCAGCACTCAATGGGCTGCCTAGCTCTTAAATGTCACAAGTGCGATTATCTAGATTCGAACTACATCCACCATAATATTGGTAATTTACGCTTCCACCTATTTACGCCTGGAAGTTGCACATGTGGATTGGAAGCTGCTCTCTTGAATCTGTCTATGAGAATAACAAATGACTGAACAGACTAGCAATGGTATAGTAATAGACAAGTCAGGTAGTAAAGTAAATATCATACTTGATATGAGCATGTGGGATCTATTCGAGCTATGTAAGGCTCGATATAATATGCACCATAATATGAATAGAACTCTTCCAATGTCTAAGAAGAGCCAAGCCCTTGATTCAGGTGGATTAGCTCATGAAGGATTAGAAGTTTATTTCAATAAACTTAAGGAAGGGATTCACTATAATGATAGGATGCATGCAGCTTTACAGCGAATGCGTCTAGTAAGCTGTGACCCAGACCAATGCAATCTTAACGAAGAGGAAACGAAACGAGTTATACAAGCTGTTGAAGAGAGCTGTGATTATTGGAGATTTGAAGATGAACAAATGGAAGTATTAGAAGTAGAAAGAGTATTTGCTTACGTTCTATTTGAGGATGATTATGTTCGTATCATCATATCTGGTAAGATAGATGTCCTATATAATATGCCGCAGATTGGGAGGGCTTCAGAATACAAGAATCTTCCAATGGACCACAAGACCTACAGTCGTGAGTTTGAAGTTCCACATTTGTCCAATCAATTTCAGAACTATTGTGTTGCAACGGGCAGTCATTATTTGATTTGCAATCGTATTGGCTTGCATGATCCAGAGGCTAAAACTCCTAAGCCATCTGAAGAGAAATTCAAAAGAGTTCCACTATCATACGATCCTCTCATTTTGGAAGATTGGAAGAACAATACTATTCATGGTATCTTGCATGAATATCTAGAATGTGTAGCTACCGGAGTGTGGCGTATGAATTTTACTAGCTGTTGGAAGTTTAATCGTAAGTGTGAATATTATGAGGTATGTGATACTAGTGGTGCTGAGAATAAACTATATAAGCTAACTGAGGGATTTTTAGTTTCGTCCCCCTGGGATGTTACAGCGAAGTTAAAAAAAGATTAATACTCAGTCTGCCTTCGTGGGTTACAACAAATCGTGTAGCTAGTAAGCTAGGTCTACAGATTTAATGCTGAACGCGAAGGTTGAGTAATCAGACCTTAATAGGTGCGAATAGCAGACTGACAGGCAGACTCATTCACGGTGCTTACGCCTATCATTTACGGCGAAGACGTTCAGTGGGTCTGCCGCTTTTAAATTTGACAGAGATCCTTAGTGAGAAGAAACAATGACAAAGGAGCAACACGTTCATAAATTAAGGAGACATACATACAAGACTGGCAGTGCTGTCTACTTCTGCACAATGCCAGATTGTAAATTCAAAATTATAACGTCTTTATCATTAGGGAAACGATCCATTTGCTGGCGTTGTGGCGAGCCATTCATCATGAATGAATATTCCATTAGGTTGGCTAAGCCTCATTGTGAGAAGTGTCACAAGCCAAAATCTTCTCATGAAGATAAAGATATTATCACTCTGCAAGTTCCAGTCCTACCAACTAAAGAAGACATAATGGAGGCTATTAGAACGCAGAGCTCAGCTAGAGATCTACGTAGCCGCCTTATAGGTGTGATACATAGCAACTTAGCCGGTCAGCCAGACAACGAGGAAGACATATGATAGGTGTAGAATTAGGAGGACCATGCTTGGATGTCCATGTATATCATCTATGCGGTAAAGAAGCTAAAAGGTTTCTAGCTAAGAGCCTAAAGGAAAATAGGCGTAGGAGATTGTTGTTTAGGCTTATAAGGGAAGTGAGACGTTTAAGGAGGCAGATAAGTGAAAGCAAGTGATCTTACATTAGATAGTCCACAATCAATGCTATTTAAGGGGCCATTTGGCTTTGGTAAAACATTAGCAGCCGCTAGCTTTGCATTGCAAGGGCCTGTATTCATGTCTTACTGGGATAAGAAGCGTCCTATAGAACTCCTAACATTCTTTACTAAAGAGCGATTTGGAGCTAAATCTGAACAGATAATGGATAACATTACATTTGAGGTTTACTCTGCCGAGAATGCTAATGAGTATCTAAACAAGGTTATAGATTTAGTTCAGGACTGTAGATATACTGCTGTTATCAATGATAGTCTAACATTCATGACAGCTAGTGCGGTTAACTGGTCTCTTAATTTTGGTAAAGATAAGAAGCTGCACAAGAAGATTAAAGATATACTACCTGATTGGGATGAGTATAAGGTAGAGACATCATTGATTACTCAGTGTATCGATTTGTCTAAGAAGCTTCCATGCCATGTGATTTGGACTGCACATCCATTGCCTACTACGAGAGTAGAAGGTGGTGGTAACTCGATGAGAGTTACGAAAGTTAATTCCTTAGTTAGCTATGGAAGTAAGGTAGCCGCTATGGTGCCTGGTGGGTTCACTGAGATATATCACTTTAGTCAGCAGAATGATTATGCTGATGGTAAAACTACTAAGAGATATGTAGCTATGATGGATAGCATTGGAGATGAGTTTGCTAAGTCTCCACTTCTAGGTTCTCACTATAAAGAATTAGATTTCACTAATAAACTTTTCTATGAAGTATGGAAAGAGGCGATTGATGCTGCTCAAAGTAAAATTGTAGAATCTAAAGCAGAACCAACAGCAAGCGCGACTGAGCAGACAGTGCTAGCCAATCCATTTGCTACTAAGTGGAAAGTCTAGCCGAAAGGACAACCAACCATGAGAGCAGTTCTTACACCAGATGATCTTAAGAAAGGTGATCTAGCAGAAGTCGGATGGCATCCGGCTGAGATTATTGAATATAAAGAAGAGCCTGCTGATACGGATGGTTCCACTAACTGTATATTCATATTCAAGCTTATCGACGGCCCTAATAAGGGAATTACTCCACGCCGTCTCTTCAATGAGAAGGCTCTCGGATTTGGTAAGAATCTATGGAAGACATTGAACTTTCCATATGACATCGTTAAGGGATATGAGCTTAGCACTCAGTTGTTTGAGCAGACTATCAACAGTAAGCTGATGATCTTCATCAAACGCGGCAAGAGCAATAAGGGCAATGAATTCAACGATGTCGTTGACTTCAAACCTCTGACCTAGCATGAGATGTTCTGGGATGCTGGCGAATAATGCTTCTAGACACGAGCCGGGTGAAACAGACCGAGTGGACAAAATAAGTCAGCAGCAAAGTGAGAGGCTGTCACATACCATCCCAGACTCTTTTGGAGGAAGAGTTATGATAGAAACGAAAGAAGAAGGAAAGGATAGACTTAAGAAACTGATTCTTAAGTTTGTCAGACTACAAAATGGCATTAGTGATGTAGAGATTGTAATGAAGATTATGTCTACTATTGGTCCAGTGATGCTCATCTCAGATGAATACCATGATGCCTATGAAGAACTTATCAGAAATAGAGAGATGATAGTATTAGAATTCACTGCCCGTGACTACCCCAGCAGGGCAAAAGCTCTTCACTTCACTAAAGAGACAAAGTTCTCTAACCTGCTGGAGTTGCTGAATGAGCAGAAAAGAACTAATCAAACAAACATGGCTAGAGCGGTCAATACAAACCCATAATTATCACTGTAACAAACTAAGGGAAGATGAAGGCTGGACGATAACAGATACAGCCAAGACTCTGAAGAGAAGTCTAGGTAGTATCTGCGAAGATTTACTGATAGCTAGTTGGCTTAGGACACATGAGAGTAAGATAAAGGAATTTAAGTATGCTTATCAAGCACTCGCCTTCATTCGTAATAGAAGAAAGCACATGATGACAGAAATTAGATTAGATTGATATGCCCAATTACATAGGTGGCGTTGGTTCACTTGAACCTAAATTAATGATAGTGGGTGAAGCACCTGGTAAACATGAAGATGAAACTGGAATACCATTCTCTGGTCCTACTGGGCAGATACTTAATGAGCTATTATTCAAGGCTGGTATTAGGAGATCAGACTGCTACATTACTAATGTAATTAAATTTCGTCCACCGCTCAATGACATGTCTAAATTACACCTGATTGGTGTAAACATAGAAGACTGTATAAAAGAGCTGTGGGATAACGAGATTAAGAGACTCAAACCTAACTGTATTCTAGCCGTTGGGAATTATGCTCTAGAAGCTATTGTAGGTATGGGTGTTACAGAAAAGAATGGTAAGCCAAGTGGGATATTAGATTATCGTGGCAGCATTCTAACATCACGTGATGGCATCACGAAGTGTGTCCCTACTATCCATCCTGCTGCACTCTTTAATAGATCAGAAGGTGAAGATGAAGCTAAGGGTGGATTAGAATGGACATATCTAAAACTGATTGAATCTGATATAATTAGAGCCGTCGAAGAGTCTCTTACCTCCTCTCTTGTTCTACCAAGCCGCACTCTGTCTGTGGCAAACTCCTCTCTTGATCTCTATAGGTTCTTCAGTGAGTATGAGAAACTCAACAAAGCAACTTCTGATATTGAGTCTATCAACTGCATTCCTGTATGTATTAGCTTCGCCTTCAACCGTCATCATGCTATATCTGTTCCTCTTCTTCGCTCTATTGGAAAGCATAAACTTACTGATATGGGTGATAATGAGATGGACGAAGTATGGAAAATGGTTGCTATACAATTAGCAAGATTGATGCTAGTAGGCCATAACTTCAAGTATGATGAGTTCAAGCTAACTCTTGCAGGGTTTGGTGATAGACGTTTCAGAACCATGAATGTAGTTAGTGACACATTAATTAAGACTAGAGTTATATTCCCTGAGATGCCACAGAAGAGGCTCTGTGATGTCAGCTCTTTGTGGACAAGAGAGCCCTTCTACAAGGATGAGGGAAAGGAATTTAAGCTTGGCAAACAGCCAATCGAAAAATTACTACTATATAACGCCAAGGATTCGGCTGTTGAGAAAGAAGTTGATGAAGAACAGGATAAGGATTTAATAGAATTAGGAGAGAAGTATGGTGTTCCTCTTCTCTCTTACTATTATGATTATATGATGAAAAAGCACAAATTCTATCTACGTATGGAGAATGTAGGATTCGATGTAGATCTCTCCAGACAGAAAGAGTTAAAGAAGAAATATACAGAGATGCAACGTGTAGTTCATGAACGTCTAGTAGAACGAGTTGGGCATGATTTGAATGTTAAGAGTTATCCCAATATATTCGAGCTTCTTTATAAAGAGATGAAGTTTAAGTTGATGAGACGAAATCCAACGGCTGAAGAAACTATTGTGAGGTTAATGGCTAATCATGCCAAGAAAAAAGGTCACAAGGAAATCCTCACAGATGTTCTTGAAGAAAGAAGAATTAGAGATCAAAAATCTAGATATATTAATTTCTGCCCTGATTATGACGGAACATGCAAGACTATCTATAATATCAGCGCAACGGAAACTTGTAGGTCATCTACAGGAATCCTTAAGAAGCCGTTACGTCCAAAGAAGATTGGTCTTGCATTCCACACTATCTCAGCTCATGGCAGGCTTGCAAAAGACATTAAGTCCATGCTTAGACCTAGACCTGGCAAGGTATTTGTCAAAGCAGATGCAAGCCAAGCCGAGGCTAGAGTTGTAGCCGTCTTAGCTAGACAGTGGGATCTGCTAGAAGTCTTCGATAAGATTGATATCCATCGCAGGACGGCTGCATTGGTTCTAGGTTATACGGCTAATTTAGACTTACGCCCTATCAAGATACCAGTAGTTGATGATATGGAGAAGGATGGCCCAGAGAGATTCTGTGGTAAGAAGACTAGACATGCTGGTAACTATAAGATGGGTAAGGGCAGATTCATGTTAGAGTTTAACACAGATGCACAAAAGTTTGAGATTGATATAAACATTAGTGAGTGGAAAGCTGGTGTAATGATCGAGAAGTTTCGTAATGCAGACAACAGACTCGAAGACAATTTCTGGACAGATATTACTGAGGTTATTAGATCAACTCGTTGTCTTATCGATCCTTTTGGTGGCGTGCGTTTATTTAACGGTAGAATGGATGATGAGATATTTAAAGAAGGATTTGCGAACATCCCACAAAGAACTGTTGGACATTTGGTTCAAGGAGCTGCCCTCGCTATTGAGGAAGAAATAGGGCAGGATGATATAGAAGGTTACTTCATAGGTGAGAAACATGACGAATTACTAATGGAAGTGCCTGAGAATAATTGGATGCCATACGCTAAATTATTAAAGAAACACATGCAAGCTCCTATAGACTTCTCTCTCTACTGTAGTCTTAAGAGAGATTACATCTTAACCATCCCATGCGATATAGAAATATCTACTACACACTACGGGGCCTTTGAAAAGGTCAAATTGGAGATGGCTGCTTGAATCCAAATGAAATCCAAATCTTGGATTCAAGACCTGTTGCAAGAACATCAGGACGTAGAGACTCCGATATCATGGTTATACTGGAGTTTGGTATGTTGTATATCATCAGCGGCAGCCAATGCTTATACATTGAGAACCTTAAAAGGAAATCTCCTATACTACCCGAATATATATGTCATGCTTCTTGGGGAGAGTGGTCTTGGTAAAGGATTTCCAGTTAATCTTGCTAAACGGCTCGTCCAAGCCACTGAGACTACACGAGTTATTGCAGGAAGAAGTTCAATCCAGGCTATTATCAAGGAACTGGCTACTACTAAGTCCATTCAAGGTAAACCAATCATTACTGACTCGAGGGGATTTATTGTCAATGGTGAGCTTAGCACCGCTATTATTGCAGACCCAGATAGCGTTACAATCCTTACCGATCTCTATGATAGAAATTACAACCCCCAATGGACTAACCTGCTTAAAGGTGACGGTGCGGAGAAACTTAAAGAGCCTTACATTACCTGCTTATTTGGTAGTTCCCCTGCTCACTTTTATGATTCAATACCACAAGCCAACATTGAAGGAGGATACATTGGACGTAATCTTGTTGTGTATGAGGAGAAGAGAGCGAAAGATTTGGACTTACTTGACAGTGAAGAGGAATCCATTGATGAAGATAGATTTACTAACTATATTGTTCCAACCTATGTTCCTCATCTAGTTAAGATAGCCGCTAACAAGAAGAAAATGATTCCAGACCTGAAAGCTAGGGAGCTATTCAATAGCTGGCGTAGGGAGTGGAGAGCTAATCAATCTATCTATAATGATAGGACAGGGTTTGTCAATCGAGTTCCAGACCATGTGCTGAAAATATCTATGTGCATTTGTCTAGCAAGATATGATTGTTGTGGAACTATCCTAGAGCCAGACGTCAAAGAAGCAATAGAGCAAGTCACAGGATTAATCTATGCTAGCCGCAAGGCTAGTGAAGGCGGTGGTCTTGACCCAATGGCTCAGGTTACCAAGAAGGTTGTGGACTATCTTATTAGCTCTGACAACCAAGAACTCACTAGGACTGAACTTCTGGTTAGAGGTTATGGTAATTTTGACAGCACTACTATTGATCGTATTATTGATACTCTCATGGAAATGAGATGGGTTAGAAGAACTAAGGTTGGTATTGGTAAGAATTCAGATTGGATGATTCATTTATCTGGTGAGCCACTTGAGAGCTATCTCAGATTCAGAGAGCTTCAGCAAAGGGCAAGGACATGAACATTGCTGATGTAAGACCTGGATTAGTGCTAAAGCTAGAAGAAGTCAGAGCTATTTATAGAATTATCAAATATGAATGGATTAATAGAGATGATGA
>Ga0099791_10000091_pt1 | contig 29138 bp, 24 predicted proteins | sample Rivendell_Oct201_7_FD_77318 | JGI IMG/M metagenome (GOLD analysis project Ga0099791, IMG submission 77318) | Vadose zone soil and rhizosphere microbial communities from the Eel River Critical Zone Observatory, Northern California to study diel... | ecosystem: Environmental > Terrestrial > Soil... | reverse complement strand
CGAGCGTGTAGCCGTGCCACGGCGATTGCGCCGTGAGCGCCGGCAGGCCAAGCTCCTCCCAGATCGTGCGCGCGCGCTCCATGAACGCACGCGCCGGCAGCGCCAGCGGGGGCATTGCCCGCTTGCGGGTGGCGTCGATCAGCATGCTGGAATCGGCGCTGCGCGGGCCATATTGGGCACCCTGCAAGTTGCTCCGGTAGGGCGCTATGTGGACGTCCTCGATCGGATTCGACCGGTAGGCGAGCGACCACAGCACCGCATCGAGCGACTCCGGGTCGACGTCCTCGCTCACCGCAACAACGATCTTGCCGCACCCCGCCATGAAGGTCGCGGCGCCCGAAAGCCCGCGCCACACCTCGCTCTTCGGCGTCTCCGCGGCATATTGGAGGAAGATCACCGGCCGCAGGTTGGTGAGCCGCTCGTGCATGACGACGCGGCGGATGCCCTTGATGGCGAGATCGCTGCGCAGGTGATTGAGAAACAGCGGCTCATAGGCCACTTTCTTGATCACGCTCGATTCGCTCGGCGTCACCTGGCTGATGATCGAACAGAGCACCGGAGCGCGGCGGTGGGTGATCGCCGTCACCCGCATCGGCATGTTGTAGGCCTCCAGCGCCACATAGCCGTTGCTCTCGCCGAACGGCGCCTCGGGCTCGAGCCGCTCCGTGTCGATGAAGCCCTCGATGACGATCTCGGCATCGGCCGGCACCATGAGATCGACGGTCTTGGCCTTGACAATTCGCACCGCCCTGCCCGCAAGCCCCCCTGCCACCGCGAGCTCGTCGACGTCGATGGCGAGCTTCTGCGGGCTCGTAAAAACCACCACCGGCGCCGCGCCGACCACGATTGCGATCGGCATCGGGGCGCGACGCTCGTTATATTTGAGCCAGTGATAGTACCCGCCGGCGCCGCCTGAGGGGCGCGCCACCATGCGCACGGCCAGCCGGTCGGTCGCCTTCAGGGCGGCCCGGTACATGCCCATGTTCTGGATGCCGCTGTCGGGATCGCGGGTGATGCACAACGTGGCCGTAAGATAAGGCGCGGCATCGAACCCGGGCGTCGACACCGGCACCGGGAGGCTGGCGAGGCCGCCCCCCGGTCGTCGCAAGTCGTCGCCCGCAACGACCATGTCCTGGCACGGTGCAGACGCAACCTCAACCGGAGCGATCGGATTGGCGATGGCCTTCATCCAGGCGTAACCGATGTTCGCCACCGGCTGACCCATGCCGACCGCATAGATGTCGGGTGACGCCGCCAGCGCACCGACCGCCACCGGCATGTCGTAGCGCCGGCCTGTGCGGTCAGTCACGTTGGTAAACAGAAAAGCGCGCCGCTTGTTCTCCGCAATGCCGCCGAGGAACTGCCAGCGCACCAGCGGGTGCAACTCGGTATCCTTGTCGATCGGACGGTCGATGCGCACGAGAAGACCACGCGCCTCAAGGTCGGCGAGGTGCATTTGCAAATCGCTCGCGGGACAGGATTGAGTCGCATGAGCGGCGGCGTCAGCGGGCTTATCAAGCATTGGCGGGGCACATCTGGAATTCGGGTTGACACCAAGACAATTCTCGTCGTCGCGTGATAATGGATTGGCGAACGCGCCGTTGCAATTCGTCGGAGAAATTATGGGAGCGAAATGGTTCGGGGCTGCCGTCAAGCGAAAGGAGGACCCGGCGCTGCTCTGCGGGAAAGGGCGCTTCGTCGATGACGTGCGGCTGCCCGGCGTCCTTCACGCAGCGTTCGTGCGCAGCCCCCATCCCCACGCCAGGATCTGCCGCATCGACACCGCCGCCGCAAAAGCCCTCAACGGTGTGCACCTGGTGCTCGGCTTTACGGACCTGCCGGAGCCGCTGCAAAGGAACGCACTGCCGCTGTTCGTTCCGACGCCGGCCATCACCGAGCTTCATTTGCCGTATGCGCTCGCCCGCGGGGAAACCGTCTATGTGGGCGAGCCGGTCGCGATCGTGGTGGCCGACAGCCGCCACGTCGCAGAGGATGCCGCCGCCCTCGTAGAGGTGGATTACGAGCCGCTCCCTGCGGTGTCGGACTGCGCCGCCGCGATGCTGCCCGGCAGTCCTCTGGCCCACGCCGGGAGCAGCTCCAATATCGCGGCGCGGGTGCCGATCACGGTCGGCGACGCCGACGCGGCGTTTGCGGGCGCCGCCCATGTGGTGCGCGAACGGCTGTTCATTCATCGCGGCGGGCCGTTCTTCATGGAATGCCGGGGAGTGGTGGCGAGCCACGACGCCGTCGCGGACTCCTATACGGTTTACGTGTCCTCCCAGGGCTCGCATCGCATCAAGCGCGGGCTCCTCGACGTGCTCGACCTCAACGACAACCAGATGCACGTCATCACGCCCGACGTGGGCGGCGGTTTCGGCCCCAAGGGGGCGATCTATCCGGAATATCCGGGCGTCGCGGCATGCGCAAAAATCCTTGGCCGGCCGGTGAAATGGGTCGAGGACCGGCGCGAGAATTTTCTCTGCACCCATCAGGAGCGCGACCAATTCTGGGACCTGGAGCTTGCCGCCGACCGCGACGGCAGGATTCTCGCGCTGCGCGGACGCCTGGCGCACGACACCGGCGCCTACGTACCGTGGGGCCTGGTGCTGCCGTGGATCGCCGCCACCACGGTGCCGGGGCCCTATGTGATTGCGAATTTCAAGATCGAGCTCAACGCGGTCTACACCAACATGATCTCGACGACGCCCGTGCGCGGCGCCGGCCGTCCGCAGGGCGTGTTCGTGATGGAACGGATGATGGATCGCCTCGCCGGCGCCGTCGGACTTGACCGCGCCGAAATACGGCGGCGCAATTTCATCGTGCCGGCGCAGATGCCTTACAAAGTCGGCATCATTTCTCGCGACGGCCGGCCGGTCACCTACGACAGCGGCGACTATCCGGGCTCCCAGGCGCGCGCGCTCGCCGCCGCGGACTATGCGGGCTTTCCGGCGCGGCAGGCGCAGGCGCTGCGGGCCGGACGCTACATCGGCATCGGCATCAGCAATGCGGTCGAGAGCACCGGGCTCGGCCCTTTCGAAGGCGCAACGGTGCGCGTCGCCACGACCGGCAAGATCGTGCTCTACACCGGCGCCACCCCCCAGGGACAGTCGCATAAGACGACGCTGGCGCAGATCGCCGCCGACCAGCTCGGCGTCTCCTACCAGGACGTGACGGTGGCGACCGCCGACACCAGGGACATCGCCTTTGGGGTCGGCACCTTCGCGGCGCGCACCGCCGTCAATGCGGGCTCCTCCGCCCACCTCGCGGCGGTCGAAGTGGCCCGCAAGATCAAGCTGATTGCCGCCGACATGATGGAGGTCTCGCCCGACGACCTCGAATTGCGCAACGGCTTCGCCGAGGTGCGCGGCGTGCCGGGCTTGAGGAAGAGCTTTCGCGACATCGCGGTGAAATCGATCGGCATGCCGGGCTTTTCCATGGCGGGCGGCCTGTCGCCGGGACTCGAGAACACCGCGTATTTCCAGCCCGACCAGTCGACCTATTCCAATGGCACCCACGTGGCCGAAGTCGAGGTCGACATCGCGACGGGCGGCGTAAAAATCCTTCGCTATACGGTGCTCCATGATTGCGGTGCCGTCATCAACCCGATGGTGGTCGAGGGCCAGGTGGTCGGCGGCATCGCCCACGGCATCGGCAACGCGCTGTTCGAGCGCTTGCACCATGACGGCGGCGCGCAGCCCCAGACCACCAATTTCGGCGAGTACCTGCTGCCCGCAGCGACCGACATGCCGCCGATCACGATCCTCCACAGCGAAACCGCCTCGCCGCTCAACCCGCTCGGCGTGAAGGGCGCCGGCGAGGGCGGCACCATCGCGGCGATCGCCGCCATCGTCGGGGCGGTGGAGAACGCGCTCGCACCGTTCGGGATCAAGATCAACGAGGCGCCGATCAGCCCGGCGCGGATCGTGGCGCTCGTCAACGCGGCGCGCGCGAACCTCGGCGGTCGATAGCCCTGCCAACAGTGTCAATAACCGTCGCGGCATGGGCGACGTGCCGCCGCCCTTCGGGAAGTCGTGATCCGTGCTCGACAAGCCTCGGACATTGGTTGTCGAGCGTCATCTGCAACAAGGTCCGGATGGTACCGACTTCGACCATCAGGGCATCGAGTTGGGTGAGCCTCTGCCGCGCCAGCTGGCGCCATCGCTCAGGTGGTGGACGGCCGGGAACGTCATTGAGAAGCCATTTGATTTCGCTTAGTCGCAGCCCCACGAATTGGGCGAACCGCACGACCGCTAAACGCTCGAGAATCTGCGGCTCATAGCGGCGCTGACGGCCGACCCTTGGAGCGCGGGGCAAGAGGCCGACTTTCTCATAGTATCGAATCGCCGATGTGCGCAGACCGACGCGCCGGGCAACCTGGCCGATGCTCAGATCGGGCATCCAGTCGAATGGGTCACGCCGCGCCGGCACATGGGCGAGAATCTCAGCGACCACGGCCTGGATTTTCTGGCGATCATTCCGAAGGCCGCTGCCGCAGCGAGCCCGCATCACGGGCCTCCCCACTGAGCACCGCCCTCTCTCGGCGTCGTAGCCGGGCTTGTCCCGGCCACGACGATTGTTCTTGCTCTTGTGCCTTCAAATGCGGCGACGCCGGGACCAGCCCGGCGACGACGCTGGTCAAGTGATTTAAAGCGACCGAAATGCACTCCAAACGCCCGGAGCGGAACACTGAGGGCCGCTATCCGCGCCTCCCGACGAGTGCGAACATCGCACCCTGTGGGTCCTTGGCCTGGACGATCCAGCTGCCGCCCGGCACTTGCATCGGGCCGTTGATGACCTCGCCACCGCCCGCCTTCAGGCGCTCCACGGCCGCGTCGAAGTCACCCACATTGAAGTAGTAGAGCCAGAAGGTGACCGGCACCACCGGCGGCTTGTCGAACATGCCGCCGACCGGCGGCCCGCCGGTAGAGAAGATCTGATAGGTGCCCATGGCACCCATATCCATCGCGTCGGCTTTCTGCCATCCGAACAGCGCGTTGTAGAAGGCATATCCCTTCTCCCAGTCCGTGCTCGCCAATTCGTGCCAGCCGATGCGGCCCGGCGTCTCGGGCGCGACGGGCGCATCCGGCATTGGGATCGACCACTTGAACAGCCCGATGACGGCTTGCTGCGGGTCGGCAATGACCGAGAAGCGGCCGACATTCGGGATGTCGCGCGGCTCGACATAGACGGCGCCGCCGAGGCGCCTTGCGTGATCGGTCGTGGCGTCCACGTCGTCAACGGCGACGTAGCCGAGCCAGCTTGGGGGCGCGCCCATCTTCTTGGCGTCCTCAGGCTGATCCATCATGCCGCCCACCGGAGTGTCGCCGACGCTGAACAGGGTGTAGGGCATGCTCGCATTCGGGGCGGGCTGCGCGCCCCATCCGACCACCTTGGTGTAGTAGTCCTTTGCGGCGCTGGTGTCGGTCGTCATCAACTCGTACCAGACGAAACGGCCGTGAGATGCAGACATTGCAGGACCTCCAGTAGCGCCGTTGCGGACGCGGTTTCGTTGCATCACTATCGCTGGTTCGCTCTTGAACGCGGAACGCGTGGCGGAAAATCGGCCTTAACGCAGGAGACACCGACGTCGCTGGTTGCGATTCCGATGGCGGGCGCACCGTTACAACAGCTGCTCGCAAAGCACAACTGAATCCGTTCCCCCCGCAGTGCGCCTCGGCCTCAGCAACACGGGCGCCGTAGTCGTTGGCGCCAAGAACGCACTCACGCAAATGCCTGGCGTGTTCGAACGCAGCTTCGATTAATTTTTCCATGTCGTCTGTTGAACCTTCGGCTGACATCGCTGCACCAATAGTCGAAACATTAAGGCGATTTCCATTCGGCGACTGAAAAAAGGCGGCGAAACGGACTTATGAAAAATTTGCGCAAACGAGGTAATATTCGATGGCAGCTACATTAAGGCCGGGGTCTTCTCACATCGCATTCGGAGCCTTTCCCAACGTCTTCCGCCCGACAGTCATCGGCGGCCAAGCGCTTTTCCAATGCTCGAAGATTGAGGCCACCGGCTCGGTCACGCTTATCGGCAGCCAGCCTGCGGCAGGTTGGGCACTCGGATTCATTCAGGTCGAGTGGGTCGACACGAACTGGCTCTTCTACCGTGGCAGACACAACGATCATGGTAGCATTTTCTTCCAGCGATCGCGCCCGCCTACCCGCCCCATCAAGGCATGTCGTGACGTGAAAGCGGCAACCCACATTTATTACGAATTTGGCGGCAGTCCGCCCACCGTTGCCGCGGGGGACACCTTTCCCAAAAAGCTGACGGTTCATCATTTCGACAAGCCGGGAGACTCTGCTAAGGCTGTCATCAGGAATTCGCTGACCGGCCAGGACAATTTCATTCGTGAGGCACAACTCGAGTTTCTGTTTTGTGCCGTATTGTCAGCGCGCGACCCCGCCGGAAATTTCCACCATTTGAAGAGTTTTTACTGGAACGTGCGCTGGCAGGCGCGCTTCCTCCCGCATGATTTCGCGGCTCCGCTCGGCGGTTGGTTCGTCACGCCCATCGCCGCCGGCGAAGGTTCGGCGCGAAGCCACGTCATCGAGGGCGAACCAACGGACAAGCGTTTCAAGGACATTTTGACCGACACTTCGGTGAGCGGATGCAACGCCATCATTCCGCTGTATTCGCCGCCACCCGATGGCGTGCTGCCAGTCGGGAATCCGGGCCGCCGGGAAAGCAATGTATGGAAAGATTTCGACGTTCGTGTATGATTGCCGGTTCCGCGGTGATCGCCATAACGCTGAGCCATGCGGCAGCTTTGGAAGCCGCCATCGCGGAGGTGCGCAATCTTGCGCAACCCGGCGCTTTTGCGATCGAGTCGTCGTCGCCTTCCGGGGCGTCGTTCGAAAGGCAAGGCCGGATCGAGCAGCAGACGTCCGGCGGCTGGGAGACCGTGTTTGACGAGTTCTACCTCGTGAAGAATTGCGGCGCGGTCGCGACGTTGCCTGCTTGCGTAACGCTCGCACCCGGCGCCGTGTTGCGGCCTGTGCCGTGGACCGGATACACTTGCTATGGGCAATGCCCACGCCCATGCAAGGGCAATGTCTACCGCCCTCCAGGCACTTTCCGGCTGGTGCTGACGGCGTGCGGCGAAGGCGTACGGGTGGTGGGTGCGCCGTTCTTCATGGGTTCGCGAGCCAAGCAATAAGCGTGGCTGACTGACTATCGTCTCATAAACCGATGATCGGCAGGCGCGCGGGCGCCGCGTCATTTTTTGGAATTATCGACGCGCCGAAGCGGCGGCCGTCAATGCGATGGCGAGCGGATCACAACACAAGACCATGAGGGCCGGCCACCGGATCGCCCGCTCGCTGTCCGCGTCGGCGCCCACGAGTTCGGCAACGAAGCGGATGGGCGCAGCCTCCGTCTCCATCTGCCGGCCCTTGGGGCGCCCAAGGCGGCACGTTTTGCCTTGGGGCTGGCCAGCCTTTCGCCGGCACGCTGGCGCTCCACTGCGAGCGCTTCCCGGTTCCGGCGTTGCCCCTCCATCCCGCATGCGGGGAGGGTAGGGGGGCGGCCAAGGCAGCTCAGGCCCGCGGGGTCGGCTTGTCGGGCCGCGCGCCGCGGGACTGCGCCACGGGGAGAAAAATCCGCGTCACGCTGCGACCCAACTTTTCGAGCCTGGCGTTGAGCGCACCTTCTTGCACCCGGATGGCGGGCCAGCGGAACAGAAACCCATGCACTGTCCATATCACCAGGCCGGTGAAGATGGCGGCGAAGATGACGTCGGACAGGAAATGCCCGCCGGTCAGCATGCGCATGGACGCGAAGGCAATGCTGTACACGCCCGCGGCTCCGAGCGCGACATAGCGCCAAGGAGGCGGCGCCAACATTGCCGGCGCCGTCATCCACACCGCCGCCGAGGCTTCGCCGGAAACGAACGAGCAGTTCGAGTCGCAAGCGCCGCGCGGGTCCCACCACGGCATGAACGCATAGTCGCCGCCAAATTCGGTCACCATGCCGGGACGCGGCCGTGCCCACCCTTCCTTGAGAACCACATTGACGAGCAATCCCGGCCCGAGCGCGAGTGACACGATCAAAAACAGCGCCGCGCGAGTCGAAATCAGGGTCGGGCGCCGCGGCCAGAATATTTTCATGACCAATGCGACGACCGCCGGCGCGATTGCCGCCACGATGACAAGCGGACCGACTTGACGCACGGCGTCGATGATCCGGTCGAATCGGCGCCCTCCCGGTTGGGCCGCGAGATCGTGGAAAAATGACGCCACTTGCAGATCAAGCGATGGATCGGCGGCAAAAATGACCCCGGTGAGAACGCCAAGAAACACCAAGATGATGAACGAGGTGCGCGCCATCGAAAGTACGCCCAATTGCCAAGGGATCTTCAAGGAATGGCTTTCCGTATGTCGCAAATTTCCCCGTTTCACAACCCGTCGAGACGGTTCCTCCGATTGCCGAAGCGGTCACGCCCACCTAATGCGGTCAGAAAACCGTGCGGATACTGGCAATTTCACAGTCGGCGACGGATAAATTAAATTTTGGTTATCCACCTACGTCATTGGTACAGGCGAGGTGCGTAAACTATTGCCGGCCCAGCGCGAGATCGTCCCGGTGAATCATCTCCGCCCGACCTTCTATCCCAAGCACAAGCAAAATATCGCTGGACGGTCGGCCCTTGACCTTGTCGGCATCCGGGGCGTCGTAGGCGACGAGACCGCGGCCGATCTCGGCGCCATCCGGACCGCGCACGATGACGGCGTCGCCCCGGGCGAACTGCCCCTCGACCCGAATAACGCCGACCGGCAGCAGGCTATTGCCGCGCCGCAAGGCGGCCACCGCGCCGGCGTCGATCACGAGCGTGCCCCTCGGTTCCAGCGAGCCGGCAATCCATTTCTTGCGTGACGTCACCGGATTGCCCGGGGTCAGAAACCAGGTCGAGGGCGCAGCGGATGCGATCGCTCGCAGCGGATGATCGACCCGGCCCGAGCCGATCACCATGTGAGTTCCGGCGGTGGTTGCGATCTTGGCCGCCTCGATCTTGGTCTGCATGCCCCCGCGCGACAGTTCCGAAGGCGCCGCGCCCGCCATCGCCTCGACTTCCGGCGTGATGCGCTCGACCACCGGGATGAGCTTTGCGGTCGCGCTGCGGGCGGGCGGGGCATCGTAGAGCCCGTCCACGTCGGACAGCAGGACCAGGAGGTCGGCGCTGGCCATGGTGGCGACGCGCGCGGCCAGGCGATCATTGTCGCCGTAACGAATTTCGTTGGTGGCAACGGTGTCGTTCTCGTTGATCACCGGCACGGCGCGCCATTCGAGCAGCTTGGCGATGGTGGAGCGGGCGTTGAGATAGCGCCGCCGCTCCTCGGTATCCCCAAGCGTCACCAGGATCTGGCCGGCGCCGATGCCGTGCCGGCCGAGGGCTTCCGACCAGGTGCGCGCCAGCTCGATCTGCCCGACTGCCGCCGCCGCCTGGCTTTCTTCGAGCTTGAGCGGCCCCGCAGCGAGACGGAGCACCGCACGGCCAAGCGCGATTGCTCCTGAGGACACCACCAGGAGATCGCGTTTTTCCCGGTGCAGGGCCGCGATATCTTCGATCAACGAAGCAAACCAGGCCTGCTTCACCCGGCCGGCCGCAGCGTCGATCAGGAGCGACGAGCCGACCTTGACGACGATACGGCGGAAGTCGTGAATTGTGGGGAGCGTACCGGACATGCCGCGTGATCAAGTTATTGCTCGGCGGCAACCGCCGAGCTTGTGCACGGGTTTACCAGGGCAAGGCAGGGAATGAAATGCCCGCACCGCTCGTCTGGCATTTTCCGTCGACTCGCCTTATGTGCCGGCATGGACCTGAAGTCTCAGGGAATGTCTGCCGAGACAAGGCAGACTGGGTCTTTAGCGGAATGCGTAGTGCGCTGCCGCCCGTGGCAGACGGGCCAAATCTACGATAAGTTATGTCAATGAATCGCGCCGAAATGATTGACAGGCTCAAAGCAACCGAGCCCCAATTGAGGGCCCACGGGGTTGCGGGATTGTACTTGTTTGGCTCCTATGCGCGCGACGAGGCGCGGCCGAACTCTGACGTGGACGTATTCATAGACAAAGTTCCGGGTCGCAGGTTCGGTTTTGATGAACTCATGGGGGGCTATTTTGCCCTCAAGGATGCCGTTCCCGGCATCAAAATCAGCTTTGGGACACGCGACGGGCTCGATCGGTCCATCAGAGACGAGATCGAGAATCAGGCTGTGCGCATTTTTTGATGGCGAGCAAGAATCCGCTCATCCGGACGCAGCATAACCCGATAGTGTTACGCCGCCTTCTCGCTCCGCCCCGGGGCGAACCGGCCGTAGAAGCTCTCATTCCGTGCCGCCATATCGACAAGCAACCCTGATGGCGCGAAGCGCGGACCGTGCTTGGCGGCGAGCCGTTCGCACAGCGCCACAAAGCGTTTCGTTCCCATCATGTCGATATAGGACAGGGTGCCGCCCGTGAACGGGGCGAATCCGAAGCCCAGGATCGAGCCGACGTCGGCCTCGCGCACATCGGTCAACACGTTTTCCTCGAAGCATCGTGCGGTTTCCAGCGCCTGGATGCCGAGCAGGCGGTCTTTCAGCTCCTGCACATCGATGGTGTCGGGGTCGAGCTTTAAGGGTTGCAGGTCAGCGAGGCCGGGCCACAGCTTCTTTCCGCCCCGTTCCGGATAATCGTAAAAGCCCTTCCGGTTCTTGCGGCCGAAGCGGCCGAGCTTCTCGACCATGTCGCCGAGCAACGCCTTCTGGCGGGCATCGATCGCCGCCGCGCCGAGATCGGCTTCCGTGGCTTTGAGAATCTTCCAGGCGAGATCCACCGCGACTTCGTCATTGAGCGACAGCGGACCGACCGGCATGCCGGCCATGCGCCCGACATTTTCGATCATGGCGGCCGGCACACCTTCGGTCAGCATCAGGTGGCCTTCGCGCAGATAGGTGCCGACCACGCGCGAGGTATAGAAACCGCGGGAATCGTTGACCACGATCGGGGTCTTGCGGATCGCCCGCACATAGTCGAGCGCCGCCGCCAGCGCGGCGTCGCCGGTGTCTCGCCCGAGAATGATCTCGACCAGCATCATCCGCTCCACCGGCGAAAAGAAATGAATGCCGACGAAGCGTGACGGATCGCGGAACTCCCGCGCCAGCGACGTGATCGGCAAGGTCGAGGTGTTGGAGCCGAATATGACGCGATCCCCCATCGCGGCTTGCGCCTGCGCATAGGTCTCGTTCTTCACGGCGCGATCCTCAAACACCGCCTCGATGACGAGATCGCAATCGCGCAAGGCCGCATAGTCCGCCGTCGCGGTGACGCGCCCCAACAGGGCGTCGCGGTCGGCCGCGGTGGCGCGGCCCTTTTTGACCTGCTCGGTGATGAGCTTCTCGGACTGCGCCTTGCCCTTGTCGGCGGCCTCTTGGTCGCGGTCGATCAGCACCACGTCGACGCCAGCCTGGGCCGTCACATAGCCGATGCCTGCCCCCATGAAGCCGGCCCCGATGATGCCGACGCGCTTGAGTCTGCTCGGCGCAATCGCGGCCGGACGCCGCGCCCCCTTGTTGAGGTCCTGCATCGATACGAACAGCGACCGCATCATCGCGGCCGCCTCCGGGGTGCGCAGGATCTTCGCGAACCAGCGCGACTCCACCTTGAGCGCGAGGTCCATGGGCAATTGCAGCCCTTCGTACACCACCTGCAGGATGGCGCGCGCGGCCGGGTAGTTATCGTAGGTCTCGCGCCGGTAGATGGCGTTGGCGGCCGGGAAAGTCGTCATACCGGCCTTGGAATAGACGGGCCCGCCGGGCAGGCGAAATCCGTCCACGTCCCAGGGGTTCTTGGCCTTGCCGCCGGCCTTGATCCAGTCCTTGGCGGCCTTGACGAGCTCGTCAGGTGGCACCACGGCGTCGATGAGTTTCATCGCCTTGGCGCGCTCGACGCGAAGCTGATCGCCTTTGAGCAGAAATTGCAGCGCGTCGACCGGGGCCAGCATGCGTGAGATGCGGATGGTGCCGCCGGCGCCCGGGAACAATCCGACCTTTACTTCCGGCAGGCCGAGGCGGGTCTTCGGGTTCTGCGCCGCAACCCGATAGTGGCACGCGAGCGCAAGCTCGAAGCCGCCGCCGACCGCGGTGCCGTTGAGGGCCGCGACCCAGGGCTTGCCGCAGGTCTCGATGCGCCGGTAGAGCAGCGACAGCTTGCGGCTTTCCTCAAAGAGACGCAGCGCCGCCTGTTCCTCGCCCTGATCCTTGACGAGCGCCGCAAATGTGCGGCCAAGCGACTCCAGGAGGGTCAGGTCGGCGCCGGCGCAGAACGTCTCCTTGGCCGAGGTGATCACCACGCCTTTGACGTCGGCGTCGGCCGCAAGCCGCTCGACGATCGCGGACAATTCGTCGATCCCTTGCAGCGTAATCACGTTCATGGACCGATCCGGCACATTCCAGCTCAGGAGCGCGATGCCGTCGGTGTCGGTAGCGAGATCGAAATTCGTGTAGGTCATGGATTTCTCCAGCCGTCAGGTCATCCGCCAGTTATGTGCAGCGTCATTCCGGGGCGCCGCGAAGCGGCGAACCCGGAATCCATAACCACGAACCGCGGGTTATGGATTCCGGGCTCGCCACCTGGCGGTGGCGCCCCGGAATGACTGGAGCGTAGGATCGGTTTCATCGAGCTCTACCGCTCCGAGCCCGGATATGGCTCGCCGGATTTGTGCAGATAACGCATGCCTTTTTCATCGCGCTCTGCGCGCAGGTCGATATCCGGATATTCGGCGCGCTCGCGGGCCGCGCGGGTGCCGACCTCCAGGTAGATGGCATCCCTTTCGGATCGATTAATCAGACAATGCCCGTTGGCGACGCCGGCCTTGAACCCGGCAGCGTCGCCGGGGCGCATGACGACCTCGCCGCCGTCTTCGCACAGCACCACTTCGCCGGCCAGCACGTAGACGAATTCATCCTCGGCGGCGTGCCAGTGGCGCTGCGCTGAAGCGGCGCCGGGTTTCAACGTCGTCAGGTTGACGCCGAACTGGGTGAGCCCGGCGGCGTTGCCGAGCCGCTTGCGCACGCGTCCGAGCACGATCTGGCGGAACGGCTCGGGATATCCGGTCAGCGAATCCGTCTTGAGGCTATCGATATCGATCTTCGGCATTTGGGCCACTCGCCTTACACGCGCTCGACGATGGTCGCGGTGCCCATACCGATCCCGATGCAGAGCGTCACCAGCGCGGTGGCGGCATTGCGCCGCTCCATTTCGTCGATCGCGGTGCCAAGAATCATGGCGCCGGTGGCGCCGAGCGGGTGGCCGAGCGCGATAGCGCCGCCGTTCACATTGATTTTCGAATTATCCAGATCGAAGGCCTGCATGAACCGCAGCACCACCGACGCGAACGCCTCGTTGACCTCGAACAGGTCGATATCGCCGAGCGACATGCCGGCCTTGCGCAGGACCTTTCGGGTGACTTCGAGCGGACCCGTCAGCATGATGGCGGGCTCGGAGCCGACATTGGCGAACGCCCGGATCCGCACCCGCGGCTTGAGGCCGGCGCGGCGGCCCGCCTCGGCGTTGCCGATCAGCACGGCGGCGGCGCCGTCCACAATGCCGGACGAGTTGCCGGCATGGTGCACGTGATTGACGGCCTCGATTTCCGGATGGGCTTGAATCGCAACCGCGTCGAACCCGCCAAGCTCGCCCATCTGCACGAATGACGGCTTGAGTTGCGCCAGCGACTGCATCGTGGTGGACGGCCGCATGTGCTCGTCCTTGGCGAGGATCGTGATGCCGTTCGGGTCCTTGACCGGGAGGACCGACCTCGCGAAGCGTCCTTCCTCCCATGCGGCCGCGGCGCGCTGCTGGCTTTCCACCGCATAGGCGTCAACGTCGTCGCGGGAAAAGCCGTACTTGGTGGCGATCAGGTCGGCCGAGATGCCCTGCGGCAGGAAGTAAGACTTGAGCGCGATGGCGGGATCGACCGGCCAGGCGCCTCCCGAGGCCCCGATACCGACCCGGCTCATGGATTCGACGCCGCCGCCGACCGCCATGTCGTGCTGGCCGGACATCACTTCGGCGGCCGCGAAGTTCACCGCATCGAGCCCGGACGCGCAAAACCGGTTGATCTGCACGCCCGGTACGCCGTCGCCGTAGCCGGCGCAGATCGCCGCCACCCGCGCGATGTCGCCGCCGGCTTCGCCCACCGGGTCGACGCAGCCCATCACCACATCGTCGACCATGGCGGGGTCGAGCGCATTGCGATCCTTCAAGGCGGCGAGCGCCTGGGTAGCGAGATTGAGCGCCGTCACTTCATGCAGCGCACCGTCGACCTTGCCGCGGCCGCGGGGCGTGCGGACGTGATCGTAGATGAATGCGTCGGTCATGGCGGGTTCCTCTATGGCTATCGGCTGCGGGTTCGTCCGGATACGTAGGCATACGTAGGATGGGTTGAGCGTTCGCGAAACCCATCGCCCGTCGCTCCGCGCGGCAACGCCCCTGATGGGTTTCGCTGACGCTCAACCCAGCCTACACTGACTTTGGTCAAAACGCCTCCGCGGGCAACTCCATCAGGGATGCGGCGCCGCTCTGGATGCGGGCAAGATGCGCGGCGGTTTCGGGCAGCATGCGCTCCATGAAGAAGCGCGCCGTCACGAGTTTGGCGTTCATGCGGCCCGAGTCGTCGTCCGCGAGCTTGCGGTGCGCTGCCGCCGCGATCTGGCACCACATATAGCCAAGCACGACGAGACCGAGAAGATGCATGTAGTCGGTCGCGCCGGCCCCGGCATTATCGGGTTTCGCGATGGCGTTCTGCATGAACCACATGGTGGCCTGCTGCAGATGCCCGAGCGCCTTTGCGAGCGGCTCGACCAGCGGTTTCATGGCGCCATCCGCAGCCTGCTCCTTGATGTATCCCTGTATTTCGCCAAACAGCGCCATGATGGCGCGCCCGCCGTCCTTGCCGAGCTTGCGTCCGACCAGGTCGAGCGCCTGAATGCCGTTCGCGCCCTCATAGATCATCGGGATGCGGGCATCGCGCACGAACTGCTCCATGCCCCATTCCGCAATGTAACCGTGGCCGCCGAATACCTGCTGGGCCATCACGGCATTGGCGAAACCGAGATCGGTCAACACCCCCTTGATGACCGGGGTCAGCAGGCCGAGGTGGTCGTCGGCGCTGTCGCGCTCCTTGGCGCTGCCGGAGCGATGCGCCACGTCGCTTTTGATCGCGATCCACAGGACGAGCGCGCGAGCGGCTTCGTTGAAGGCCCGGATCGTCATCAGGATTCGCCGCACGTCCGGATGTACGATGATAGGATCGGCCGGCTTGTCGGCGAATTTCGCGCCCGTGATGGCGCGGCCCTGGAGCCGGTCCCTGGCATACTGCGCGGCGTTCTGGTAGGCGACCTCCGACAGCGCGAGCCCTTGCACGCCGACGCCGAGGCGCGCCTCGTTCATCATGACGAACATGGCTTGAAGGCCGTGGTTTTCCTGCGCCATCAGCCAGCCGGTAGCGCCGTCATAATTCATCACGCAGGTGGCGTTGCCGTGGATGCCCATCTTCTCCTCGATCGAGCCGCACGACACCGCATTGCGCGCACCTAACGTGCCGTCCGGATTCGGTATCACCTTCGGCACCACGAATAATGACAGCCCGCGGGTGCCCTCCGGTGCCCCTTCGATGCGCGCCAGCACCAGATGCACGATGTTCGCAGCGAGATCATGCTCGCCGGCGGAGATGAAGATTTTCGTCCCGGTTATCTTGTAGCTGCCGTCCGGCTGCGGCACCGCTTTGGTGCGGATGAGGCCGAGATCGGTGCCGCATTGCGGTTCGGTCAGGTTCATGGTGCCGGTCCATTCGCCGGCGACCATTTTCGGGACGTATAATGATTTTTGCTCTGCCGTGCCGTGCGTCAGCAGCACCGCAATGGCGCCCTGGGTGAGACCCGGATACATGGCAAACGCCATGTTGGCCGAAGCCATGAATTCGTTGACGGTTTGGGTCAGGGCTATCGGCAGGCCGAGGCCGCCGAACTCCTGGGGCACCGAAATCCCGATCCAGCCGCCCGCAACGACCTGCCGGTAGGCCTGCCCGAATCCCTTCGGCGTCGTCACGCTGCCATCGGGGCCGCGCCGGCAACCCTGCCGATCGCCGACGCGGTTGAGCGGGGCGAGCACGCCCTCGCAGAATTTGCCGACCTCCGTAAAGATCGCCTCCACGACATCAGGCGAAGCGTCGGCGAATCCCGGCAGATTGGCGAGGCGCTCGATATGAAAGACATCATTGAGCAGGAATAGAACGTCCTCGACCGGCGCCTTATAGACGGGCATGCATATCTCCTTCGACGGCCCGCAGCCGCCGCCAGCGCATGTCATGCCCCGCTTTCGAGCGTGTGAAATAATCTGACCTCATCCTGAGGAGCGCCGCTTCTTAGCGGCGCGTCTCGAAGGATGGCCACTGGCTCAGCCGTGCCTGTTGCCATCCTTCGAGACGGCCGCCCATCGAAATCGGCTGTTGCCGATTTCGACACCTTAACGTTGCCGAAGTCGGGCAAGCCCGACTTCGGTGGGCGGCCTCCTCAAGGATGAGGGCTTTCAATTTCTTCACACGCTTCTTTCGCGGGCGATGACATGTAAGTGATGACATGTAAGTGATGACATGTAAGTGATGCAATTGTTTCCCGACGCATCCTAAAGCTTGAGTCCCACTCAGAGCCCGATTCGCAACCGCAAATCAATTCACGTCCGAGATATTGACCGTGGCCTGCTTGTTGCGGCGGCGCTGGACTGAGGACGGAATTCGCATGGCCTCGCGGTATTTGGCGACGGTTCGGCGCGCAATAGTGATGCCGGCATCGCGCAAGCGCTCAACGATCGCATCGTCCGACATGATGTCGTGCACGGATTCCGCGTCGATGAGCTGCTTGATGCGGTAGCGCACCGCTTCTGCCGAATGCGCTTCGCCACCGTTCGCGGAGGCGATCGCGGAGGTGAAAAAGAACTTCATTTCGAAGGTACCCCGCGCGGCAGCAATATATTTGTTAGCCGTGACACGCGAGACCGTCGACTCGTGCATGCCGATCGCGTCCGCCACCGTCTTGAGATTAAGCGGCCGCAAATACTGCACGCCGCTCGTGAAGAAAGCGTCCTGCTGGCGTACGATCTCGCTCGCCACTTTGAGAATTGTCTTGGCGCGTTGATCGAGTGCACGCACGAGCCAGGTCGCAGTCTGCAGGCATTGAGTCAGATAGGACTTCTCCGTGTCCTGCATGGCGGTCTTTGACACTTTCGAATAGTATGTCTGATTGACCAATACCCTCGGCAAGGTGTCGTGATTAAGCTCGACCGTCCAGCCGCCATCGGCCGCCTGCCGCACGAATACGTCGGGCACAATCGGCTGAACCAGAACGGAGCTGAAGGCAAGCCCGGGCTTCGGATTGAGGCCCTTGATCTCGCCGATCATTTCCACGAGGTCTTCGTCATCGACGCCACAGATCTTGCGCAGGGCGGAAAAATCCCGTTTGGCAACCAGTTCAAGATGGCCAAGCAGAGCCTCCATGGCGGGGTCAAGCCGGTCCAGCTCGCGCAGCTGAAGGCCTAAGCATTCCGCAAGGCTGCGTGCGCACACCCCGGGCGGATCGAAGGTCTGCAATTGCGCCAGCACCGCCTCAATCTGCGCCGGGGAAGCGCCGAGCCTTAAGGCGGCGTCGGACAGGTCGGGAGGGAGGTAGCCGGCATCGTCCACGAGATCGATCAGGTACTGCGCGATCATCCGCTCGATCGGATCGGTGAACGTCATTGAAACCTGCTCGGCCAGATGTCCGGCAAGCGTTGTCTCTGCAGTCACGAAGGCTTCCAAATTATATTCGCCGTCGCTGCGGCCGCCCCCGCCGGCCGCGGTCCATTCCGAATAGGCGCCGGGTTGGGATTGAGGCGTTCGCGCCGATCCGGCCGCGCCGTCATCGGGAAAAATATTGTTGAGATCGGTATCGAGGCGCGCCTCGATCGATTGACGGCTCTCCAGCCGGTCATCCATCCAATCAGCGCTGGCGGGCTCTTCCTCTGCGGCCGAGGGCGTCTCGCCAGGCGTTTCGCTGTCATCGCGGACCTGATCCTGGTCGGCCGGCCGTTCCAGCAGCGGATTGCGCTCCAATTCGCCATCCACGTAGGCGGCAAGGTCGAGATGCGACAACTGCAGCAGCTTGATGGCTTGCATCAGCTGCGGCGTCATCACCAGCGCCTGAGTTTGGCGGATCAGAAGTTTTTGTGCGAGCGCCATTGACGATGCATTGAGTTGGTCCGGTTCTTGCTTATCCGGATTTCCGGGCGCTGTATAGTCAACTATCGCCTAGTGAGTGCGTTGGCGTTGATCGCGTGACCGTGGACTTTGCGTCGAATCGCCAGTTTGAGCCAGCATGCCGCGGCATATCGCTGAGACAACGAAGGCGACCTGCTCGCGCAAGATTTCGGACGGAACGGTCTGGAGCTTCTCCTCGAGCCCCAGCATAACCACGCCGTGCACTGCCGAGAACAAGGATCGCGCCACCAGCGCCCGCCGCTCGTCGGACAAATGCGGCTGCAACTCGGCCAGCGGCTCCTCGACGTAGCGAAACAGTCTTCTTTGGTCCTCGACGAACTGCTCGGGCAAGCTTTTTCCGGCCGGCAGACGATGCTCAAACAAGGCGCGCCAGCGCACCCTGTGGGCTGTTGCGAAGGTGAGATAGGCCGTCGCAAGCCACACGAGCCTGTCCGCCGGGGCCGCCTTCTCGGCCGCCTCGGAAACCTGCTCGACAGCCGCGAGGTCGCGCTCCAGCGCGGCAAGCGTGCGAGAATTCACCGCGATGATAAGGTCATCGAGGTCGGTCACCACATTGTAGATCGCGCCGACCGCACAGCCCACTTGGAAGGCCAGCGCCCGTGCCTTCACGCCGCTCAAGCCGTGGGTCTCGATGGTCCGCTCGGCAGCGGAAAACAAGGCGTCTCTCAACCGTAGCCGCCGTTCGGCCGCCTTCGTCATGGCTTGCTCACGGAAATGTGTGAACGATGTTCAAATTTAACTTGAACATCGTTCATAGTTCTGGCATGGACGTGAACATTGTTCATATTCGGGGAGAGCGAAATGTTCAAGACCTTGTTTACGCTAGTCCGCGGCGCTGCTGCGGCAGCGGAGGGAGAGATGATCGACCGCAGCGCTCTTTTGATCTTGGACCAGCAAATCCGGGACGCGGCGACGGCGGTTGAGCGCGGCAAGCGTGCGCTGGCGGTCGCCATCGCCCATGACGAAGCCGAGGGAAAGCGACTGGAGGGAACACTCGCACGCATCGCTGACCTTGAGGAACGCGCCGTTGCCGCGCTCGCCGGCGGGCGCCAGGACCTCGCCTCGGAGGCAGCGGAGAGCATCGCGATGATGGAAGCCGACCGCGATGCGCTTCAGGAGGCGCGCGCCACCTTCGCGCGGGAGATCGCGCACCTGAAAAGGACGACGGTCGATGCCGGCCGCCGCCTCGCCGAACTCGAGCGCGGGCGGCGGATCGCCCAGGCGGCCGACGCGGTGCGCCGGCTGAAAACCCGCGGGCCGGCCCGCCTCGGCGGGGCTACCGCGTTAGCCGACGCTGAGGCGACGCTGCGCCACCTGCGCGAGCGGCACGCCGCGGACGCTGCGATCGACGCGTCCGTCGAATCGCTCGATGCCGGCGCAGCCGTGGACACCATCGCGACCCGCCTCGAAGAGGCCGGCTTTGGAAAACGCACCCGTCCGACCGCGGCCGACGTCCTCGACCGCCTGAACAAACGGGCGTCGGCCAGCCCCGTGTCCGCCGTTTGATGACGCCAATCCTCGAGAAGCGGGAGACTGCCATGAATCCGCATACCGACCAGCATTCCTGGACCTGGATCACCTTTACGTACGCCTCGTTCATCGTCTCGCTCGCGATGGTCGCAGCCGCGATCATCTTTCTTCCAGCCGACATCTCGATCAAGGGCTACCTGGCGATGGGTGTCGCGATGCTCATCCAGTCCTGCATCACGCTCACAAAGACAATCCGCGACGTGCACGAAGGCGCCCGCCTGGTGAACCGCATCGAGGATGCCAAGACCGAGCGTCTGCTCATGGAGATTGACCGCGCCAAGTGAAGCGACGCGGAGCCTGCCCTCCGGCCGCCGATCCGCCGGAGGTCCTTAATTCTCCCGTAACGGCTGCCGCAAGCCGTCGGAGCCGATCGGAAAGGCCCGTGCCATGTCAATGCATCTCATGACGTCTCGGCGTTTCGCGCCGCTGTTCTGGTGCCAGTTCTTCTCGGCGTTCAACGACAATTTCCTCAAGAACGCGCTGGGATTCCTCATCGTCTTCCATATCGGTGGCGATGGCGCCGCCTCGCTGAACACGCTTGCACTGGCGATCTTCATTGCACCGTTCTTCATCCTCTCGGGGCTGGGCGGTCAGCTCGCCGACCGCTTCGACAAGGCGGTCGTGGCGCGCTACCTCAAGCTCGCCGAGATTTTCGTCGCTGGCATCGCGATCGCGGGCTTCGCGATGCACTCAGTGCCGACGCTGTTCGTGGGGCTGGGGCTGTTCGGCACCATCGCGGCGCTGTTCGGCCCAATCAAATACGGCATCCTGCCCGATCATTTGGCCCGCGCGGAGCTCCCGGCCGGCAACGCGCTGGTCGAGGCCGCGACCTTCATGGCGATCCTGCTCGGCACGATTATCGCGAGCTTCACCGCGCGCGACGGCGGCAGTCCGGTGGCTTTCGGCATCCTGATCATGACATTCGCGGCGCTGTGCTGGGTCTCGAGCCTCCTGATCCCGCGCACTGGCGAGGGGGCCCCCAACCTCGTCGTGAAGTGGAACATCGGGAGTTCGACCGCAGACCTGCTGAAACACCTGTGGGCGGATTCCCGGCTGTGGTGGGGCGGCATGGTTACGAGCTGGTTCTGGGTGGTCGGCGCCGTGGTGCTCTCGCTGCTGCTCCCGCTCGTGAAGAACGTGCTCAACGGCACCGAGGACGTCGGCACGTTTTTCTTGGGCGTTTTCGCTGTCGCGATCGCGGTCGGCTCCGGGCTCGCGGCTTGGCTGTCGGCCGGGCGCATCGTCCTGCTGCCCACCGTCGTCGGCGCGGTTCTACTCGGCCTGTTCGCGCTCGATCTCGGCGGGGCGACCTTTTCGCTGGCGCCGGCGACTGTTCCGATGGGAGTAGCCGCAGTGCTGGCTTCGCCACCTGGGCTGCACATCGCGATCGATCTCGCCGGGCTCGCGATCTCCGGGGGCCTTTTCATCGTCCCCTCGTTCGCGGCCGTCCAGGCGTGGGCGGGTGCTGATCACCGCGCCCGCGTGGTCGCGGCCTGCAACGTGCTCAATGCCGGCTTTATGGCAGTCGGTACCATGGTGGTCGGGCTGCTGCAGAACGAGAAACTGCTCGGGCCGTACGCTCTGAGAACGTCGACCTTGTTTCTCATCATCGGAGCCGCGAGCCTGGTAGTGGCGATCGCAATCGCCCGCACCATGCCGACGAGCGCGCTGCGCGATCTCCTTTCGATCGTCTTTCGAGCTCTCTATCGTCTTGAGGTGAAAGGCCTGGAGAACATCGAAAAGGCAGGCACTCATGTCATCATCGCGCTCAATCATGTAAGCTTCCTCGATGCGGCGCTGGCCGCGATCCTGACGGACAAAACGCCGGTCTTTGCCATCGACTACGGCATCGCGCAACGGTGGTGGGTCAAGCCGTTCCTGCGGTTTGCGAACGCCATGCCGCTCGATCCCCTCAAGCCGATTGTGATCCGCTCGCTCGTCAACCGGGTGAAGGCGGGCGACCCGCTCGTGATCTTTCCCGAGGGGCGGATCACGGTCACCGGCAGCCTGATGAAGGTGTACGACGGCGCCGGCCTGATCGCTGACAAATCGGAGGCCATGGTGATACCGGTGCGCATCACCGGCCTCGAGCAGACGCCGTTCACGCGGCTATCGCGGGCGCAGGTGAGAAGCCGCTGGTTTCCCAAAGTGACCGTGACGCTGCTCGAACCGGTCAAGCTCGCGGTCGCCCCCACGCTCAAGGGCAAGTATCGCCGCCAGGCGGCGGGCGCCGCACTCTACGCGATCATGTCCGATCTCGTCTTCCGTACCACTTCGACCGACCGCACCGTGGTCGATGAGGTGATCCAAGCGGCCAAGATTCACGGCATACGCCGCGTCGCGGTTGAAGATCCGGTGACCGGCGTGCTCAGCTACAAGCGCCTGCTCATCGGCGCCGCGATCCTCGGCCGCAGACTCATGCGGTACGCCGCCGAAGGTAAATCGATCGGCGTGATGCTGCCGAATGCCAACGGGGCGGCCCTCACGGTGGTCAGCCTGATGTCGGCCGGGCGCGTTCCGGCCATGATCAACTTCACGGCCGGACTGACCAGCATCCTTTCGGCCTGCGAAGCCGCCGGTGTCGCCACCATCGTGACCTCGCGAGCCTTTGTCGAAAAGGGCAATCTCGGCCCGCTGGTCGATCAGCTCGCCCGCCAAGTGAGCATCGTCTATCTGGAGGACGTACGCAAAGCGATCGGTCTCGCCGACAAACTGCGCGGCCTGATCGATGCCAAGACGCCGCTCGTGAAACGCAATCCCGACGATCCGGCCGTGATCCTATTCACGTCCGGCTCGGAGGGTGCACCCAAGGGCGTTGTGCTCTCGCATCGCAACATGCTGGCGAACGCCGCCCAGGCGGCCGCCCGCATCGACTTCGGGCGCACCGATACGGTCTTCAACGTGCTGCCGGTGTTTCACTCGTTCGGGCTCACCGTGGGCTTGATCCTGCCATTGGTGTCGGGCGTTCGCCTTTATCTCTATCCCTCGCCGCTGCACTATCGGACGGTGCCCGAACTCGTCTACGGGGTGAACGCGACGATCATGTTCGGCACTGACACGTTTTTGGCGGGCTATGCCCGCATGGCGCACGCGTACGATTTCCGCTCGCTGCGCTACATCCTGGCGGGAGCCGAGCCGGTCAAGGAATCGACGCGTCGGACCTACCTGGAGAAATTCGGCTTGCGCATCCTGGAAGGCTACGGCGTGACCGAGACCGCGCCGGTCCTCGCAATCAACACGCCAATGTTCAACAAGCACGGGACGGTCGGCCGTCTCATGCCGGGAGTCGAGGCGCGGCTTGAGGCGGTGCCTGGCATTGACGAGGGCGGTCGCCTGTTCGTGCGCGGCCCCAACGTCATGCTTGGGTATCTGCGGGCGGAAAATCCCGGTGTGATCGAACCGCCGCCGCAGGGGTGGCACGACACCGGCGATATCGTCAGCATCGATGGCCAGGGGTTCGTAACCATCAAGGGGCGGGCCAAGCGCTTCGCCAAGATCGGCGGCGAGATGATCTCGCTCGCCGCGGTGGAGATGCTGGCCGCCGAGTTGTGGCCGGATGCGCTGTCGGCCGCTGCCACGGTGCCCGATCGGCGCAAGGGCGAGCGACTGATCCTCTTCACCCAGCACGCGGCCGCCACGCGCTCCACTTTCCAGGCTTTCGCGAAGTCCAAGGGTGCCTCTGACCTGATGATCCCGGGCGACATCCTGGTGCTCGAGAAAATCCCGGTGCTGGGCACCGGGAAGGTCGACAATGTGGCTGTAACTCAGCTGGCGCAGCAGCACTTCGAACAGAAGACCGCTGTTCTCGCGTGAGAACACCGTGGTCCGTCGAAATGGAGCGTACAAAGCATTGTAGCAATGCGAGTTTTAGAATGCGGGTAGCGCGGCTACATGCGGAATTCCTCGCCCAGATAAAGGCGGCGGACGTCGGGGTTATTGACGATATCGTCGGGCTCGCCCTCCATCAGGACCTCGCCCGAATAGATGATGTAGGCGCGATCGGTCAGGCCGAGCGTCTCGCGTACATTGTGGTCGGTAATCAGTACCCCGATGCCGCGCTGGGTCAGATGGCGCACCAGCGCCTGTATGTCCCCGACGGCAATCGGATCGATTCCGGCGAAGGGCTCGTCGAGCAGCATATAATTCGGCCGCGTGGCAAGTGCGCGGGCAATCTCGACGCGCCTGCGTTCGCCTCCCGACAGCGCGATCGTCGGGGTCTTGCGCAGGCGGGCGATATTGAATTCCTCCAGCAGGCTATCCAGTTCGGCTTCGCGCCGGCGCTTGCTCGGCTCGATCATTTCGAGCACGGCACGGATGTTCTCTTCCACATTCAGCCCGCGGAAAATGGAGGCCTCCTGCGGCAGGTAGCCGATGCCGAGGCGGGCGCGCTGGTACATGGGCAGCGCCGTGACGTCGTAACCGTCGAGATAGATGCGGCCGCGGTCGGCCTTGATGAGGCCGGTGATCATGTAGAACACGGTCGTCTTTCCGGCGCCGTTGGGGCCGAGCAGACCGACCGCCTCGCCGCGCCGGACGTAAAGGCTTACCCCCCGCACAACCTTTCGGCCCGAGTAGTTTTTTTCGACGCCATGCACCGCAAGATAGTTGCGCGGCTGGGCCCGCTGTTCGCCACCGCCGGGTGCGCGCCTGGCTTGACCGGAGGCGGCTCTCGCCGGCGCCGTCTTGGTGTTGGCCCTCGGGACCCCCACCCTTCCCTCCCCCGCCTGCGGCGGAGGGTCAAGGAGGGGGCGGGAGGGAGGATAGACCGGCGGCCGTGCGTATGCGGGCGATTTTGGTCGCCGCAAATCGAGGCGTTTGATGAGACCGAACAGATCGACCACAAGCGCCTCGGTGACAACGGTCCTGGGGATTTGTGTTAAGGAGATAGCCCCTCTATGCGCGGCTTTCAACCGCGCCCCTGCGGGACATGTTAATTGAGGCCCTGAGGTTGCGCGGGCAAGCCCTGGGGTTGCGGCGAGCGTGGCCGCGGTGCTTCGCGGGTCGGAACCGGGGCGGCTTCCGGCGCCCGCCCTTCCTGCTTTAAGGAGCCGGGCTGGAACAGGCCCTGCACCCGGCATTTCTCCTGCGCCTTGCCGCACGAGATCCGCGATACACCGGTCGTCATGTCGACCGTCAAGGTGTCGCCCCTCACCACATTCGGCCCCTGGGAAATCACGACATTCCCCAGCATAGTCACGGTATTGGCTCGCATGTCGAAGACGCCGGTATCGCCGGTGGCGGTCTGGTCCTTCTGCACGACAATCACGTTGCCGTTGGCCTCGACCCGCTTGATCTGCTGGTTCTGCGCAGATCCGGCCTGGGTTGTGCCGGCGGACGGCGTCCCCGGCTTGGCGGACGGCGTCGCCGGCTTGGCGGACGGCGTCGCCGGCTTGGCGGGCGCGTCGTCCTCATAGAACACAACCAGCGTTTTGCTGCGCATGCTCGTATCGCCCTGGACCAGATGAACGTCGCCGGCAAACGTTGCCATCTTGTCCTTGTCGCGCACCTCGAGGGTGGCCGAGTTGATCTTGATCGGCTTATCGCGGTTTTGCGAGAACCCCTGCAACGCATTCGGCGGACCGTTCGGCTGCTGCGCATGGACCGCGGCAATGTCCACGGCCGCTGCGACCGCCAGTGCTGCGAATGCTCCTCTCGCAATGGCCGTCATGGCGCCCCCCGCCGAACCGGAGCCTGCGCGGGAGCGGCCGCAGATGCAGAGTCTTGCGAAGCCGGTCGCATCTGCTCCGGCGTGAGCGTCAGCTCCACACCGCCGCCAAACAGGATCAAGGCACCATTGTCGACGACTTCCAGCCGATTGGCGTTCAACAAACCGTTGGGAAGCTTCAACTCCACCGGGCTTTCGGAAACGATGTTGCCGCTTGTCACATTGACAGTCGCCTCCGACAGACGCCCCTCGTAGCCGGACGTCGAGTTCAGAGTGATATGGTCGTTCAGCCGCAACATCTCGCCTTTGGTGTCATAGACTCCATTGATCGATTTGATCGTTACGCGCTGCCCATCCTTGAGCTCCACCACGGCGCTGATGTCTTTGAGTTCCAGGACTTCAGGTTTGGTCAGATCCTGGGCGGCAGCGCGGGCGGTAAGTTCGTAGGGCCGCGAATCGGTCGTGAAGCCGTTGAGCCGCGGCAACTCCATGACGATCTTGGTACCCGACAACGAAATCTTGCCGGGATCGATCGGGAAAGCCGCGATCAGGCGGAACGGATTGAAGAATGTTGCAACGAGAATGATGGCCACGATCGCCGCAATGCCGGCCGGGATGGCAAAGCGCAAAAAGCGGACTAAACGACTGTGCCGCGCCGCGACGCGGAATACGCGGTCGCCGTCACTCCGCCCGATTTGACGTGGTGCGCGCGACGTTGGCGCGCGCATAACGGAATTATAATTCAGACCATCACCTCTCAAGATCGCTCAGCAAAGACTCAACCGACATTTCATCATAGCACGTCATCGGGTCCGGACGCCAAAACGAGACCATGACGCCCGTCCGGGTATGCACAGCCTCGTAGCCCGGATGGAGCGCAGCGTAATCCGGGCACCAGCCTATCCCGGATTACGCTGCGCTCCATCCGGGCTACGGTCAGGGGCAAGAGGGGATGGCAACGGTTCCCTGGCCGACAGCCCGTGGTGAGACCCTGGCGGGCGAATATGGCCGCCGCAGGGCACCGTTGCGTTTAGCTATGGGAGAAGATGTCTTCGGCCTCCCAGCCCGCCAGATCGAGGCGAACCCGATCGGGCAGGAACCGAAAACATGCCGCCGCAAGGTCCTCCCGCCCTTCTCGCGCCAGGAGTGTATCAAGCTTGTCCTTCAGCGCATGCAGGTGCAGCACGTCGGATGCCGCATAGGCGATTTGAGCGTCCGTGAGATTTCCGCCGCCCCAGTCGGTCAGCTGCTGCTGCTTGGAAATTTCGATGCCGAGGAGATCGCGGATAAGATCCTTAAGCCCATGCTTGTCGGTGTATGTGCGCGCCAGCCGCGAGGCGACCTTCGTGCAATAGACCGGGGTCGGCATCACCCCGAAGCTCATCTGCAAGGCGCCGAGGTCAAATCTCGCGAAATGAAATATCTTGAGCACGCCAGGATCCATGAGCAAGGCTCGCAAATTGGCTGCCGGGGCGCCGCCGCGCGGAATTTGGATGACGTCCGCCGTGCCATCGCCCGGCGACAGCTGGACGACGCAAAGCCGGTCGCGACGGTGGTCGAGCCCCATTGTCTCGGTATCGACGGCGGCGGATTGCCGGTAACGCGATAGGTCGGGCAGGTCACCCCGATGCAAGCGGATGGTCATGCTTCTCTCGTTAACCTTGTCATTTTGTTAACCTTGTCACTTTGACGTCTTCGGACGGCGTCTGCCGCGTGCCCCTCACACCCGACATCCAAAAAAGGCCTCCATCAAGTCCGATCCCGATCGCAGGTACGTCCGGCTTCCGGTCGTCCGCTAGGATTGTGGCACGGACCGATGTGTGCCAGAAATAGTTGGCAACAGGTGGATAAATCATGGGGCGGTGGCTTGTCATCCTTAGCTTGGCGGTGGTGCAGTGCCCGGATATCGCCATGGCGTCGTCGAAATCTTCGGACCTCCCGCTGTGGAAGAGGCTGCTTTCCGCCTTCAAGCCGGCGCCACCGCCCGCGCATAGTGCTCCTGCGCCACGTGATCTTGCGCACCGTGATCCTGTGCACCGTGATCCTGTGCACCGTGACAAGGTGCAACTCGTCACGGCCGCCGCGACGCCAAACGCCGCGGAGCCGGTCGCCGGATCGCCGGCCGACGAGCCGACGAAATCGAACAAGAGCGATTGTAATGGCGGCCGACGGATCATGTCGGCGTTTTATTGGCAAGGCCAGCGCACTGCCAGCGGCCAGCGGTTCGACCCCCAAGGGATGACCGCCGCCCATCGTACGCTTCCGTTCGGTACCCGGCTGACCGTGACGAACCCGCGGACCGGGAAGTCCGTGACGGTGGTCATCAATGACCGCGGCCCGTTCGTGTCGGGCGTCGCCCTCGATCTCAGCCTCGGCGCCGCCCAAGCCATCGGCATGCACGGTACCGGCGCCGTGTGCATCTCGTGAGCCACGGCCGGCGCGCTTCGTCATCCAGCCTGCCGTGACTTGCAAGCAGACCCGCCAAGAGCCGGATGCGCTCTGGTTGATCGGCAGCCGGATTTCGCGCCCGAGTAGCCACATGAGCTGCCAGCGTGAAGCGCCCGAGTGCGCGCATCTGCAATCGAAGCTTGGGGTTGAGGCTTGCTGAACGGCGACCGCCGTGAGGTTAATTACGATCGGCAGACAGAGGATGAACTGGGCGATGACCATTGCGGTCGGGGTGAAGCGTAGGTTGAGCCAGCCAAGCGGGCCATGACGCAGGAACAGGATCGATAAGACCAAACCGATGACGACCGGCGGTAGCCCGAAGCCGGTGTTGAAAGGCGGTGAGCAGAAGATTGCGGCCGCGGAACGAGGAAACGGCGACCCACGCGCCGATTGGCACGCCGGGGATGACGCTCGCTCCGCTTGCGGTGATGGAGATGAAAAGCGATTGCCGGATGATGACCCACGTCTCCGGATCACCCGTCACCAACAATAAGATGGCGCCGACGAAACCCGACCCAAGTTCGCTCCAGTATTCCCAGTTCACGGCGCCCATGCGGCATCTCGAACTTCGCTCATCAGTTGGACAGCACCTGCTCCTCGGTCCTGCCGGCAGCCGGAACGAACAGCGATCGCCCATACTGTGCCTTCCCGAACTCGCCGATTATCTGCTGTCCCTCGGGCGAAAGCACATAATCGGCAAATGCCTTGCCGGCGACAGCATTGACCTTCGGAAACCTTGCGGGATCGACCGGCATCACGTGGTAAATGTTAAAGAGTGAGGGATCGTTCTCGACGAGGATCGGGAGGCGCAACCGCCTCTCAAACACGAGGTAGGTGCCGCGGTCGGTGTACGCATATCCCTGCCGCGAGGCCGCCACCTCCATCGTCAGCCCCTGGCTCTGACCGGTCTCGAGATACCAAGGCTGGCCTTTGGGATTGATCCCGGCCCGGCGCCACATCGCCAGTTCGCTCACGTTCGTGCCTGATTGATCTCCACGCGAGACGAAGACCGCCTTCTTTTCGGCGATGCGCTCAATGCCTCGGCGGCGCGCCCCCTTTGATGCCAGCCGGATCTTCCGCAGGCCAGATGATCACGAAGTCGTTATACATGACGAGGCGACGCGAAACTCCATAACCCTGCGCCATCCATTCCTTCTCGGCCGCGGGCGAGTGCGTCAGGAGAACATCACCTT
>Ga0099791_10000089_pt1 | contig 29260 bp, 48 predicted proteins | sample Rivendell_Oct201_7_FD_77318 | JGI IMG/M metagenome (GOLD analysis project Ga0099791, IMG submission 77318) | Vadose zone soil and rhizosphere microbial communities from the Eel River Critical Zone Observatory, Northern California to study diel... | ecosystem: Environmental > Terrestrial > Soil... | reverse complement strand
TGAATTTTTTTGGACTTCTTCGCGCGAACTCCGCCGCGCTAGCGGGTTATGGGCTGCGGTTAGTCATGGGGCCGGTTGTGGTTGTCAGGGGGGGGCTCGGCTTCCGTTATCGCTTCATGTCCACGAGCGGCTTGCCGCGGCTCTGGACCCACTTCGTCATGGCCAGGGCCGTTGCATCCGCGTCGATCGTCACGCCGTCGGCCTTGAACACCGGGCCCGGCGCTTTGTCGTTGGTGGCACCGCCGCCGGCAGCCGGATCCACGTCATCAGCTTTGCTGACGGCGAGCAGCCGCGCTTTCGGCGCGCGCGGCTCGGCCTCGAGCTTCGCGATCGTGGCTTTCGCGCCCGCGAGCTCCTGCTTGATCGGAGCAAGCGCCGCCTCGATTGCCTTACTGAGAGGATCTGCTGGCGCGGCCGCCGGCGGAGCTGCGATCGGCTCAGCCTTCAGCAGCGCGTCGAGCTGCACTTCGGAGAGGGTCGGGTGCGCCTTCTTCAGCGCCTCGCGCTGCGCGAGCGCTGCGGCCTTCTTCGCGTCGTCGTCGTCCTTGCCGTCGCTCGAGCAGTCCGAGCCCATGGCGTTGAGCATCTTGTGGCACTTGTCCAGGTGCTCCTGGGCGACTGCGACGTGCGCCTTGATCATCTCTGGCGTCGCGGCCTTGTCCATCGCGCCTGAGCACGCCGCGCCCATCTTCACCACGTGGTCGTGGCACTTCTGCATGTGCGCGGCCTTGACCACCAGGTGCTTCTCGGATGCGCCCTTCTCGAGCGCCTCGAGCCGCTTGGAGAGACCCTGCAGCGACGCGCGCAGTGCCATCGCGCCGCCGCCGGCGTCGTCGGTGCCGATCTGCTCGGCGATCTCCTCTTCGACCATCTCACCGAGCGCCTCGCCAAGCAGCGCGATGCCCTCGCGGATCTTGACGTGCAGCTGCGAGCCGTCGCCCTCGTGATAGGCCTCCCACTCGACGCCCTCAGCCAGGCCGCACAGCGAGTTGATGAGGTAGGCAAACTCGGCGCAGGTGTAGAGCCCTTTGCGCAGCAGCGCGCGCGCGGCGGCCGCCTGCAGCTTGGCCATGGCCTCCTTGTCCTCTGGGGCGGCCTTCGCCATCTTCGCCATCGCGTTGGCGAGCGCGTCGACGGCCTTTGTCGCATCGGCTGGCGCCGGCGGACCGTCTTTGTCGATCTTCGCCTTCCACTCGAGCGCGATCGCCGTGCGGATCATCTTGATCTCGTCGGCCGAGTACTTCTTCGTGGCAGCTGCGCCGTGGATGTAGTCCCACGCGGCGCGGATCTGCTCCTCGGTGTCGATCGGGTACTTCTTGTTCGCCTCGTCGGCGAACTTCTTCGCCGCGCCTGGCGCGCGCCGCGGCTTGGCGAGGTCGTCTTTCGCCTTCGCCTTGCGCGCGGCATCGGTCGCTGCCGGGATGTAGGACTTCCAGAGCAGCGCCTTGTCGGCACCGGCGTCGTCGGGCTTTTGACCTTTGGCCTCGCACAGCGTGCGCGCGACGGCCTCGATCTCCACCTCGGTCGGCTCGGCGTTCGGCAGGCCGCGCTTCACGAGGACGATCACGTCCTTCATCTCGAGGCCGTGGTCGTCGAGCAGCTTCGCGAAGGCAGCGAGCTCGTCGTCCGAGCCCACCACCGTGATGCCCTGTTCGTCGGCGGGCGCGAGCGCGATAACCGCTTTGCCAGCTTCGACTTTCTGGACGGCGTACTGCTTGCCGCCGAGCTCCACCAGGTCGCCGACCTTCGGATCGTCGACGAACGTGGCCAGGTCCTTGCCATCCAGGATGAGCTGCGCCTTCGTGGCGGCCGGCTTCGACTTTCCGGTGCGCAGATCCTCGAGGCGCGACGTGACGATCGCCTCGACGTAGCGCTGCTCGATGTCGTCGTCGGGCGCTTTGGCCAGGATCTCGGCCTTCTGGCCCTTCTCGACGAGGTAGGCGATCATCGCCTTGCGGTCCTGCTTGAACGGTTTCACGTCCATCGATCCGTCGCGCTTCTGGATCTCGAAGAACGTGGCGGTCGGAACCGCCGGGCGGTCGACCAGGCTGATCTCGATCGGATCACCCGTGTAGCGCGTGCGCTTGAGCTCCGGGTCCTCCCACTTCTTCGCGTAGCTGCCGCCGATCGAGTAGCCGGTATAGGTGCCGCTCAGCACCTTGGCCCATTCAGCGTCGTCGACGATCTTCGAGCAGACGTCGATCGCCCGCTCATCGTCGTGGAACACAAGGCCGCCCTCCGGCACGATCACGCCGGCGGCGACATCCTTGTGCATCGCGCGGATGTTTCCCGCGCTCTTGCCCATCGACGCCTCGAGCTGGCTCTTGCTCCATTTTTGGAAGAGCGGCTTGCTCGACTCGTAGTCGAAGATTTCCCCGACGCGATCGACGACCTCCTGGCACGCACGGCCGTAGACGAGGCGCTTCTCCTCGTCGACTTTGATCAGCCGCGCAAATGCGATTTGCTCCGGTTTCATTTTTCTTCTCCTTGTAGGAGGCCGTCGGTGCGCGCCGTGGGGAGCGGCGCGCGTGCCGACTGGCGCTCAGTTCATCGCGTTTACTTCGAAGAAGTTCAGCACCGTGTCGTTGGCGCTTCCCGAGGTCTGCGACGCGCCGGTGACTACCAGCGTCATCGCCGAGGTCTCGTCCATCGTCGAAAAGACCGGCGTGAGAATCCCGCCGTGCGTCGCGCCGTTGACCGGCGAGCCCTGGAAGAACTGCGTGTTCGAGCCGGCGGCGCCGTACTTGAAGAGGTTGCCGCTCAGCTGCCAGCCGACGCCGTTGCCGGTCTGCGTGCCGGAATCGAGGAGCAGGACGCCGGGCCCGACGACCGCGTTGCCGCCGGAGATGATGCCGTTGGCGACGCTGTTTCCGGCGAGCGTCGGATTGAGCCAGAGCCGGTAGCGCTTGTTCTGGCCGTTGGCGGCAAACTTGCCGCTCGCCGTGATGCAAAGACCGCGGCCAGACTTGTCGAAAGCGTTCGCCGGGATGACGATGCCGCCCAGGACGTCGTCTGCCGTGTCCGCGCCGTTGCCGGCCACCGGGTTGGCGGCCACGCGGTACAGGTTCCCTTCCTCGCCGAAGAAGCTGAAGGTGTTCGGCGCATAGGTGGCGTTGCCGAAGAGCGTCGCCATCTGAGACGGGTCGAGCGGCACGAAGCCGCCGGCGAGCAGCGCCGGGGCATACATCGAGTCGACGGTGACATAGCCGCTCGCGTCGATCTTCACGCTGGTGCCGTCCCAGAGCAGGATGGTTCCGGTGCGGCCAGCTGGTGCAACCATTTGCACGTTCATGGAGTTACTCCTTGGATTTTTTGGAAGCAGATCGCGCGCGGAGTCGGACCCTGTTGCGGCGCCGCGCACGCTGGCTCACCGCTGGGGCGGGGTTGGTTTGACGAACGGTCCCGTACGTCGTGATGCCGGAGGTGGCGGAACCGGAAGAGGTGTAGGTCTTGCGGGCGATGAGCTTGGCCATCAGGCGGCCGCCTCGAGCTCGACGTTCAGGCGCTCCGGGTGAGCGCGATACCACTCCACGGTCTCGCGAATGCCGTCGAGGAACTTTGTCAGCGGCCGCCAGGTGAGCCGAGCTTCGCTGCGCGCCATGCCATAGCGGCGGTCATTGCCGCCAGGTCGATCGGGAGCCATCACCACGTTCCCGAGGCCCATCTCGCGCACGATCGTGCCGACGACGACCGCTACAGAGCGCTCCTGGCCGCCTGGCAGGTTGTACGTGCCGCCAGGGTCTCCCTCGAGCAGGACCTCGGCGATCCCGCGCGCCGCGTCCTCGACGTGGAGCCAGTCTCGAATCTGCATGCCGTCGCCGTGGAGCTCAACCGGCAGGCCTGAGCTGATGCGAGCGATCGCGCGCGGGACCAGCTTTTCTATGTGCTGGCGCGGCCCATAGCAGTTCGAGAGGCGCACCAGCTTGGCCTGGATGCCGCGGTACTCGCGGTAGGCGCGCACCACCATCTCGGCGGCCGCCTTGGAGGCCGAATAAGGGTTGCGCGGCCGCAGCGGCGCATCCTCATAGGCCCAGTTGCCGTGCGTGACGTAGCCGAAGACCTCGTCGGTGGAGATGTGCACCACGTTGCGCACGCCCATCGCGGCGCAAGCGTCGAGCACCGTCTCGGTACCGGCGACATTGGTGCGGATGAAGCGCTGGAAGTCGCCGAAGCTGCGCTGCACGTGCGAGTCGGCAGCCATGTGCACGACCGCCTCGATGCCGAACTCGTCGAGCGCCACCTTGACGCGATCGCGATCGCAGATGTCGGCCTTGCGCAGCTGGATGCGCGTGCCTTCGAGATTGGATTCGTTACCGGCGTAGCTCAGCGCGTCGTACACGACGACGGCATGTCCGAGCGCCTCGAGCTCGCGCACGACTGCCGAGCCTATGAAACCTGCGCCGCCGGTAACGAGGATCCTCACGCTGCGGCGACGGCCTTGGCGGCAAGCCCGACGGCGACGGTGACGCTCGCCTGAGAGATGACGTGGCTGTCGGGGTAGCTGCCCGTCCAGCTGAGCCACCCCGAGACCGACACCGTGATGTCCTGCTCATCGGTGGGCTCCGGGAAAACGGCGAGCATCGAGCCGGCGGCCGCTTCGGCCTGCTGCCGATCGGCGGCATGCACAGGCTGGCTCTGCACTACCTTGGCCAGCTCCTCGGCCACCTTTTCGACTGCAGCTGCTTTGGACGCGGCGCGGACGCTGAACGAATAACTCATGTAGATCTCCTTTTCATTGGACGACGGGGTTGATGCCGATCGCGGCGAGCAGCGCGCCGAGGATTGCCCTCGAGCGCGTGCTGCGCGGGCGGAAATAGCGGTAGTAGGAAACGAACGCCGGTGCGCGCCAGCCGATCAGTGCTCCGGCCACGAAGACGATCAGGTAGCTCATGCGGCGACCTCCTCGCCGGCGACGTCGGCCGCCGGCTGTTCAGCGACGATCGGGATCAGTGCGCAAACGCAGTTCGGGTGATACGGAGGCCCGAATTCGCCCATCTCGAAGTCGTCCTCGAGCGCGATCGGGCCTTCGTCGGCCGCGTCGTCGCACTCGTCTTCGTCGTCGTGGTTGTCACCGAGGATCGATTGCTTCATCTCGACGACCTCGGATTCGCGCCAGGCTTCGACGTTGCCCTGGACGTGCGCATAGGCGAGCTCGGTGCGCGCGATCATCTCGGCGCGCGACTCGCTGAAGGCGTAGGCCTCCTCGATCGCGTCGGCGAGCTCCTTGGGCGAGTCGCCCTGGTCGATCGCATTGGTGACCAGGTCGCGCAGGCCGTCGCGCGTGGTCTCGGTGATCGCCCAGCGCGGATCCGGGTTGTCGATGAGCTCGCCTGCGACGACGCGCTTGCCAACAAGCTCGGCCGCGCGCTCCTCGGCGAAGGCCTTGGCTGTCTCGAACAGGTTCTTCTTCGCCTCGGCGGTGACGTCGACGCCGACCTGCTCGAGGCCGTACATGCCGGCGTCGCGGAACGCCTCCTCGATGAGCGGCCGCACGGCGCGGATCACTTCGTCTTCATAGCCCTCGAGCTCGAGCTCGCGCAGGACCGCGTTGACCAGGTCATCTTTGGTGAGGCGGACCGAGCTCACCAGCTTTCCGGTGTGCTTCGCCTCGAGGCCGCGGTGCTCGAGCTGCTTCTGGGCGGCGGCCGCCACGTCGCGCGCTATGCGGGCGAAGATCGTGGTCAGGCGCTTCGTGAGCCGCGGCGCGTGCTTGTCGACGTACTCGGCGACGACCGTGCGCTTCGCCTTCGAGCGCTTGGCGAGCTGCCCATCGCGCGGCGCCGGCGTCCAGGCCACGTCATAGAAGCCGCCGCGGCCGCCGACCTTGTGGACGGTGCCGCAGCCGCAGCGCATGACGATGAAGGCATCGCGGGCGCTCATTGCGCTTGCACCTCGAATTGCTCAGGCAAGGCCGGCCGGAGCCATTTCGGCTTTTTCTCGGCAGCCTTGGTGTATTGCGGGTCGCAGAGGACCACGACGTGCGATTGCGCGTACTTGGCACCGGCTTCACGGCAGGCCTCGGCGCTCTTGTGCACCGGGTTGCCGCGCGCCATCGCGCCGACGTATACGGTCTCGCCACCGTTCAGCTGCACGGCGAGCATCACGTAGAGGACCCACTCGATCACGCGTGCCCCCCGATCAGGTAGTCGAACGTGACCCGCGCGATCGCAGCGGCCTGCATCAGCCAGTTGGCCGACTCATTCTTGTCGAACGAGCAAAGCGGGCAGATCGCGTTGAAGCAGATAGCGCGAAAGCGCTCCGAGTCGCCGCGCACGGCATTCGCCGATTCCTCGAGCAGCGCGTGGTAGGCGACGAGCGCGCCGTCGAACTGGTCGACGGTCTGCGGCGCCGGCGTGTAGCCATCGCTCTCGTAGCGCTCGCGCGCCTGCGCATGGGTGCGCGAGGAGTACTCGGCCAGGCGCAGCGTCTGCAGGTGCTGGCGCAGCTCCGCGAAGTGGTTGTCGCAGAGCCTCACGCCCAGCGCCCCCTGGTGAGCGTCACGCGCGGCGAGCCGGCGCGCGCGGTGACCGCCCAGAACGTGGTGCCCGCCGGCATGGTGAGGATGAGCGGCGCGACCGTCCCGTGCGGGATCAGCATCGAGCCGCCGGCCGCCTGGCCGTCCGTCGGCGCCGTGGCCACGACCTGGTTGGACGTGCCGAACTCGATGAAGGCGTCGTTGGACGAGTCGCTGTTGAACAGCGCCACCTCGAGGCCGGCGCCGTTCGGGATCGCCAGGTTCTGCGAGTTTCCAGACGATGCGACGATCGCGTTGGTCCCGCCCTGCATGTTCGGTATGAACGGCATCACGCTCTCCCTTGGAAGTTGGCCGGGGCCGACAGCAGGCGACGAGAACCGCGAGGAGGAGGAGGTTCAGATTCGCCACCGCCGCGGCCCCGATAGATCAGCGCTTCGCCTCGCGCTCCTCGACCGTCTGCGCCTTGCCGACCGAGACAGGCCCGCGCGTGTCGTTCATCTGGTTCGCGCCCTGTTTCGCGTCGGTTCCCGGGAACGACTCCGCCCCCGTCGTGACACGCGCTCCGCTGGCCGCGCTCGGGTTGCTCGCCTCCGCGTAGTCGCCAGGCGCGAACTTCTCCGGCGTTGGCACCGGTCCCTGCATACCTTTCTTCATGGCGCTGCTCCTTTGCTTGGTTAAAAGATTCATCGGCCTCGATGGAGATCTGCTCGCGCGCGAACGGCGGCACCGAGTCGTCTGGCCGCCATATCGGATGCAGGAGAACGCCTTCGTCGATGATGTCGAGTTGCGTGTGCCGCATGGCCGCACGCGGGTCCGTGCTGCGCACGATGAAATCAATGATCAGCGCCACCGCGAGCGTCAGCGCGAGCCCGATGATCACGGCGAGGACCACGCCGGCGAGCTGGCGCAGGCCTGCAGGCATGCGGCGCAGCGTCATGTGGCGCTCCCGGAGGGAGTCGAACCCTCAGCGCTGGGTGCTCGCGAGCACTGCGCCAGCCGACCGGGAGCGGTGATGTCGATGACCTCGAGCTCGCCCGCACGCAGCATCTGGCGCAGGCCTTTGGCGTACTGCTTGCCGCCGGCGTGCGGCAGCTTTCCCTCGCGCAGCTGGCCGACAGACTTGCGCAGCGCGGCGTTGCCAACGACCTTGCGCTGGCGCAGCTCGAGGACGCGTTGGTTACGCTCGAGATCGGTCTCTGGTTTCACGCGGCCTCCCGCATGGCGATGAACTCAAGGTCGACGTCGCGGCTCCTGGCCAGGGCGACGAGCTCGGGGCGCTCGTGCTGATCGATGGCCTTGACTGAGCGCAGCGCCGGGCGCGTGCGAGCGAGGACCTCGGCCCAGTTGCCGGTCACGGGCTCGAGCAGCTGCACCGGCGCGAGCGCGCGGCGCCGCGGTACCTGGATGGCGCGCAGCTTCTTCACGATCCGGGTGACGAGCGTGGCGGCGGCCTCGAACTCTTCGACCTCTTCTTCCAAGGCGAAGTGCGCGAGCGCGCGGCGCGGTTTGGCGACGCGGATGCGCGTCGGAGCGGCTGCGCCGTCGTTGCTCGCCTCGATCACCAGATCCACCGAAACGTCGCCGACCAGGCCGGCGGCCGTTACGCTCGTCAGCGTCACGGTCGCATCCGTCGGGAAAGCAAGCGAGCCGACCGCGCCTGCGGACGATACGCTCGCCAAGGTGAGTGCCAGCTCGGGCGCGAAGGTGTTGACTGCGCCAGCGCCAGATAACCGCGGGAGCGCCACAGCGAGCTCGATTACGGGCGCGCCCACCGCGGCGCTCGAGGCCTGGCCAGCCAGCGCAAAGGCGTCCTCGGGCATGAAGGATCCGACCACGCCCACTGCGGACACGCCGGTGAGCATCGGCACATCGGCTGGTACCAACGTACCCACGACGCCGGCGGACGAGATCCCGGCCAGCGTGAGCTTGAGCTCGGGCACGAACGTGCCGACCGCACCGGTGGCCGATACGCCGGCGAGCGCGAGCTGCTCCTCCGGAGTCAAGTTGCCGACAACACCAGTAGCCGCGAGGCCCGTGAGTGCGACCGTGTCCTGCGGCACGAAGCTGCCAACGGATCCAGCCGCTGAGACGCTGGTCAGCGTGACCACCTCTTCGACGATCGGCGCGCCAAGCACGCCCTGCGCGGAGACGCCTTGCAGCGTTACCGCGAAGTCGATCGGTGCGTCGAGGAGGACGAGGAGCGTCACGTCAGATCAGCGCTCGAACCAGGCGAGCTCTGGTGCATAGGTCGCGGCGACGTTGGTCGCGCCCACGTTTTGCCAGAGATAGAGCAGCGCCGAGGTGTCCGGGCCGAGGATGACCGGCGGCAGAGGCACCGGGATGTTGTTGGCGTTGGCGATCGTGATGGAGCCGTTGAGCAGGGCCTCGACCGCGCCGAAGTTGAAGTGCTTGGTCTCGCCCACCACGTCGAGCACCGTGCCCGAGACGGCCGGGCGCACCACGCGCAGCGGCGAGAGCGCGCGCACCGCGCCCGAGGCGGCCGTGGCCGTAAGCGCGCCGAACCACACGCGCGCGATCGACTTGGGCGAGAGATCGGCGTTCGGCCCGACGATGTTGGCCGTGATCTCCGTGCCGCCTGAGGAGTAGCGGTTGCCGTTGTCGAGATACAGCGCCGCCTGCAGGTTGACCAAGCCCGACGCTGCCGATCCGACCACCGTGGTGATCAGGTCAAGGATGTCGAGGTAAACCCGCTTGTAGCCGGATGCCGACGCCTTGTCCGTGTTGTAGACGATCATCGCCGGCGTCGTCGCAACGAAGCCGGTAGCGGGGCTCGACAGGATGCCCGCCTGCGCGTTGTTGTTCGTGACGAAGTACGAGCCTTCGTCCGCGAGCAGGTGCTGCTTGCGCACGAGCGAGAGCCCGTATTGCTCGCCGTAGCGGCCGAAGCGTGGCGGGACATCGACCTGCGGATTGTCCGCGTTGGCAGCCGGCAGGAACCGGCTGACGATTCCGCGGATTAGTGCTGACGGTGAGAGCATTGGCGTTCGCCTTTATGGTTGTAGTGCGATTGGGCTCTCGGGGACCGGATCGAATGCGCCGCTCTGCAGCGACTGCGCCCGGCGTAGCGCACGAAGCTCGGAGAGCATCGCGAGTTGCATGTTGTAGCTGGCGAAATCTCGGATGACATTGCCAGCCTCGTCGGCGATCGCCACGACCTGCATCTGCACTGTCGTGGGCACACCGCTGATCAGCGTGATCACGGAGATCGTGCGCACGCCGGCGCCCGTGCTGTCCGGCGCGTGGATGACCTGAGATTCCTGGCCCATTAGGTGAACCTCAGGATCGCGTTGTTCTGGTCGTTGGTCGGCATATTCACCGTGAAGGTGCCCGAGACGATCGCCTCGTCACCGCCGAAGTCCCACACGCCCACCGATCGATTGCCGCTCGAGCTGTTGTAGATCAGGCAGCCGCGCGTGGTGAACGTGGCGCTGGTCCATTGCACCGGGCTGCTGAAGGACCAGAAGGCCGTCGTGCCGCCCGTCGCAGGCGTCGTGTTGGTGAGGGTCGCGCCGCCCGCTGTGTAGCCGCCGGCGGTGCCCAGCTCGTCCGTGCCCATCTGCGAGTAGTTCGTGGTCGCGGCGCCGTACGTGCCGGCGATCGAGGCGTTCGCCTTGAACAGGGCCATCTTGAAAACGTGCTGGCCGTTGGTGAAGTTGTGCAGCGCCTGCGCGGCCTCGGCCTTGAAGCTCGTGCACATCGCCGTGGTCAGACCGGCGAGCAGCGCCCACCAGCGCTTGCCGAGCTCGATCAGGTCGAATGCCGGAAGGCGCAGCGCAGCGTTCATTGCAGTGGCTCCTGCGAGAGCTTCTCGCCAGGACTGAAGACCGCGTCGCGGCGCACGAGCTCGCCGTCCTTGCGATACTCGGTCGCGCGCATCACGCCGCTTGGCGTCTGGCGCTCGGAGATCTTCTTCTCGAGCAGCGCTTCGTCGATCGGCCCGAGCTTCGTTTCGATGATCATGTGGCCGCCACCAGGCGCGCTTTCACGCGGTAGCTGAATTCCGGGATCTCGACTTCCATCCCCTCCCAGATCTGGATGTCGTCCATCAGCATGTCGGCCGGCGCTTGGCGCTTGGGATCAGCCTTGCCCACGACGCCATCGAGCACCGGGTTGCCCTGGGCATCGAGCCCGCGAAACCATGAGGCGAGACCCTTGCGCGCGGCGCACGCGACCTCGAGGCCGGAGAGGGTGAAGCCCTGCTCGCTGGCATCCACCTTCAGGCTCGCGCCGCTCACCACCGCCAGCGGCCGCTGCTCGGTCATCATGTTCACGTCGTCTGGGCGCTTGCCCTCGTGGATCTCGACCGTGCGGATCAGCGCGCCGAGCGCGGCGAAGCGAGCAGCAGATGCAGCTTTGGATAGGCGCACGCTCATTCCGCCGGCTCGCTCACGATGGTTCCATCGGCCGAGCGCTTGTGCACGGTGCGACCTGGTTTGGTCATGTGCACGTGCGGCTCGACGTAGATGTCTCTGGGCCCAGTCGCCTTCGCAAATTCCCCGACCGCCTTCACGAGTTGCTCGCCATGCGCTTTGACCATTTCGGTTATTCCGGACATGTCGATCGCTGGCGTTGAAACGTTGACGCCGTCCACACGCAAGCTGACGCGCGGCTTGAGCTCGACCACCGTAGGTTTCATCGCGCGAACGGCCTTGACCAGGTTGTCGCCGTGCACCTGCAGGGCGTTGGTCAGGCGCTCGGGATCGTTCGACGCGGCGAGGCTCTTGATGAGCTCACGCACCGCGGCGCTGCTGGCGAATGGATCGTCGCTATTTGGCTTGTTGCCGCCGAGCTCGGGCGCCGGCGGCGTCGGCCACGCTGCCTCGCGCTGCGCAGCCGTCATCACCGGGCGCCCCATGTCCTCGCGGATCTCGTCGGGCGTCAGGACCTTCGCTTCCACGTAGAGCTGGCGCTCCTGGGCCTGCTTGAGCGGATCGATGAGCTCTTCGATCTTCCAGGCGAACTTGATGCCCTTCACCCCGCGGTAGTCGCGGTTTAGCCTGTTGATCTGGCGCTCGAGATAGCGCAGCGTCGGCATCAGGCCCTGCTCTTTCACCGTGTCGGCGGCCTGCTGCGCCTGCGCGCGGTTCATCTGCTTCATCAGCGCCTGCGGCGACACGCGCAGCACGAAGCACACGATGCGCACGAGATAGTCGTCGAACTCGTCCTTGAGGATCTCCTTCTTGGTCAGCTCGATCTTGTCGGCCGCCGGGATGAAGCGCATCTTGCGGCGCTCGTCCATGTTGTCGGTGAGCAGGCCATCCATGTACTGCTGGAACTGCGCGATCTGATCGGCCGACCATTCCTTCGGCAGCGACACGATCATGTCCGGCACCGTGCCCTCGGTGTAGTAGTTCAGCTGCCAGTTCGTGCGGCGCAGCGCGAGGTTGATCGTGGTGATGATCTGCTCGACCGGCGAATGCCCGTAGAGCTTCCAGGTGCGCGGGTCGCGCATCGTGTAGAAGAGCTCGTCGCGCGTGTAGTCGACTGCCGGGAAGCCTTTGATGATCTGCTGGTAGGCCGGATCCGGCGGCGGCGGCGTGCGGCCGTACTCATCGATGACGCGCTTGATCGTGCCGCTGTCGATGAGATGCATCGCGCCGACCTGCCCGCCGCGCGTGCGCTCCGGATAGATCGCGACCGCGTCGACGGTCAGCATGTCGTCGATCCACTTGCGCAGCCAGGTCGTCCAGTCAGCGTTGCCGTCGGGGCGTTCCCAGAACTCGCGCGACTCGGCGATCTGGTCGGCCATCGTGTCCGGGTCGACATCGGGGTCCTCGGGCACGAACTCCCAGTCGAAGGCCTCGATCTCGTCCTTGCGCACCTGGATGGCGGCCTTCACGACGTCGCAGGCGTCGGCGAGCGCGCGCAGCTGCCAGAAGGAGATGCCGCCGTCCTCCTGGCGCGGCTGGATGAGCAGGTTCCAGCCGAACGGATAGTCGAGCTGGCGGCCGACGACGCCCTGCTCGGGCTGCTGGGCCTGCGGCGGGAGCGGCTGATTCGGGCCGAACCAGGTCTGCCCGGTGACGGTGGAGACGAACACGCGCACGCCGGCGGGGATGCGCGAGACCGCGCCCCAAAGGCCGTTGGCGCCGGTGCGCACCGCATCGACCGTTGCGCGCGCGACGTTCGTGCCGAGGCCTGGAGCGCGCTCAGCCTTATGCATCGTTACGAGCCCCTCGCGCTCGGCGACGGTCATCACGCGGCGGCCGGGTGGCAGGTTGTCAGCCACGCAGGCCTCGCAAGTTGAACGGTTTTGCAGGGGCGGCAACCGAAAACGCTAAGGGGCCTGCGACCAGACTTGCGTCGGGCTGTAGTACGTTCGCCCCACCCACGATCGGCGAGCGCTCGCCGGCCGTCCTGTTCCGATTGGCTCCGGGAGAAATCGCGTCGCCAACGCAGCCGTAGAGCGTGCAGTCCAGGTCGAAGCACGCGAAGCTGGTGCGCGGGCAAATCACGTTGTCTCCGCAATCGTCACACCAGCTGCGAGGCCGAGGAACGTGCCCTCGCGTCCATGGTCGGAGCGCACGATCCAGCCTCGGTTCTGAAGCTCGATCACTTTGGCGGCAAACTGCATCGCGTTGAAGCCGGCATTGGCACCCCATGCGGCGAGGATGTGGAGCTTTCGCGGTCCACCTTCGGCGAGGATGGCGAGCAACCGCTCTTGCAGCGTCCCGGTGGGCTTACGCACGAGCTTTCTCGCGATCAGTGAAAGGCCAAGGACGATCTATCGGCGAGGGGTTGAGCGCTTTGGCGATGCGCCGCTCAAGCGCACCATCGACTAACTGCAACGGCTCGCCAAGTGATAGCGCTCGGCGAAGCTGGCGGTTGATGAGCGAGCGCTTTCTCATCTTGCGTTCGGTCATTGCGTGGGCCACGTGGTGGACGTCCCGGTGTGCTCGGCCTCACGCTCCGCTACCGTCATCGGCTTCGGTCCCGCCTGGCGCTGCGTCAGCGTCTTGACGCCGGCGCTGACGCCGAACGAGTTGCGCGGGCGCTGCTGCTTCTCGGGCTCTGGCTGCAGCGGAGCGTTCGCGCCGGGCAGCGCGCCCATATCCGCAATCTCGACGCCGCCTGGCTGTGGCAGCTGCTGCGCGCGTTCCTCGAGCGCTTTCTTCCTGCGCTCGAGCTCGCGCCTGGCGTACTCGAGGAAGCCGGTGTGCGTGCCGTGGAAGGCGTTGAACGCGCGGCTTACCGCATCGCAGTCGTCGTCGTGCGGACCTTCGGGGAAGTTTTCGAGCACGCTGAAGAACGCGTCATTCCACGCGCCGATCACGTAATCGACGTTACCGGCCTCGGCCTGCGCGCTGAACGGGCGAAAGCGCGTTTCCTTGTCGCCCGACTCCGGCGTGAATCGAACATCGAAGCCCGAGAGCTTGCGGGTGAAGGCACCAGCCTGCGCCTTGCCAGCCTGGCCAGGATCCTGCGGGCCCGAGATCGATGTGCCGTGCGGATCGCTCTGCGCGGTCTTGAACACGCGGTCTTCAACGACGTGTGGCGACTCCTGCATGCGCTCGGCATGGCCGATGACGAAGCGCCCGAGGTTCGGCCCGCCGCGGTAGCGCCCGAGCAGCACGCCGACCGTCCAGTCCGGATCGTTGTTCGCGATCTTCTTCGTGCCCGCGAGATCCCAGCCGCGAATCCACTCGACGTCGAGTGGCAGCGCGGGCAATGCGTTGGTCAACCAGGTGCGCTGGAAGAGCAGGCCTGCAGCTGCCTTGATCTTCCAGTTGCCGCCGCGCTTCGGATCGCCGAGCAGGCGCATGCGCTCGACCATGTCCAGGCTCTTGAGCTTCGCGAGATAGCCCGGGTCCTTCGACATCCCGATCTTGTTGTCGTAGATCGTGCCGGGGATGTAGGCGACGGAGAGCCAGGGCTGCTCGGGGTGATCGAGCGCGAGCGCCGGATCGCCGTGGCCCATCTCGAGGAGCTGCTCGCGCGTATCGCCCCAGATGAGGTCGTCGCCCTGGCGCACGAACCAGCGCAGCACGCCGGCGCGCGATAGATCGGCGAAGCCGTCGTCGGCAATCCACCAGCTAACGAAGGTGGCGAGCCACGAGCCTGCGTCCGGGTTGCAGGTCGCGCGCACGTACGGCCTGATCTTGCCGCTCGGATCACGGTTGCGGCTGAGCATGTAGAAAAACTGATAGCGGGTGAACGCCTCGAGCTGGTCGAAGAGCAGGATCGGCACTTGGGGGCCATCCCAGTTGCGCACGTCCTTCTCGCGCTCGAGGTGCGCGAACTTGACGGTCAGCCCGCCGGGGAAGTGGTGCTCGAGCTTCGAGTCGAAGGCGAGCGCGCCGAAGAGACCGTAGAGCGAGCTCGACTCCTCCCACAGCCCGCCGGGCGCCTTGATCTGCGGCGTTTCGCGCCGGAAGCACACCGCGCTGACACCGGGAATGTTGATCGCGCGCAGCCGATCCATCAGCAGCGCGTACGACTTGCCGGAGAACGCCGAGCCGCCGTAGATCGCGATGTCGGCGGGGCTCGCTAGGAAGGCTTCCTGCGGGCCTGGCTGCGGCCTGATCTCGAGGGTCTGGATCTCGCTCACGCGGGTGAGCTCGCATCAACAGCGGCTCGCTCGACGAGCTGGCGCGCGGCGCCCGCCGGCACCTCGCTCACGACGCGGCCGCTGTTCGGGAGGTACAGGTGCAGGTGCAGCCCGCCCATGCCACCGACGCCGCCGGCGCCCGCTGGATTCTTGATTACGTGGGTCGAGAGCTTCGGGTGGCAGAACGGTGCGGCAACCTGCGCGACCTCGCAGGCCTTGTCCGCGTAGGACGAGTCGAGGTAGACGCGCGCCAGCGGCTTGCCCTTCTCGTCGCGCTTCAGGCTGCCGTCGTCGTTGACCTGATAGAGCGCGCGATCCCAGTACGCGCGCATCGTGCTCAGCAGCACGTCGATGGGCGCGAGATCGCCCTCACGCAGCGCCTTCAGCGCTGAGATGCGAACGCGAGTGTCTTTGACGCCCTTACGCCGACCAGCCCCTGGCCGTGCGCCCCCGTGCCCCAACGTGCACGCTCCCTGATGAGCCGATTGAATCTTGATTCTTGAAAGCGCCCCTGCGCTCTTGAATCAAGATTTCTTATTTCAACGTCAGCTCATGAGGAAGCCGGTATACACAAACGCAGAGAAACAACAACTTTAGGCAACACTTGTTGCCTTAACGCTCCACGTGAAACTTCAGGCGGCGACGCGCTTTCCGCGCCATGGATTGACCGGGCCGAGCCCGCGCGTTACCTGCGCTCGAGTGCAGCCGAGGGCGCGGGCAATCTGCGCCCGGCTCTTGCCTTGCGCCTCGAGCTCGCGCATGCGCTCGCGCAGCTGCTTCATCGCCGCGCGGCCGCGCCGAGCGATGTTGTGCACGCTCACGTGGCCTCGAACAGCGGCGCCGACGCCGGCAGCTCTTCAGGTTTTGGCGCCGGGTCCGAGAAGTTCTCGACGATGTAGCCACCACCGCGCTTCTGCGCCTCCGGCTTCATCGCCTTGAACCGGAACGGGTATAGGTCGGCAGCGACCTTGATCTTCACGCGCGCATCGTCCTGCCAGAAACCTTTGACCTCGTGGCACTCCATCACGCCATCGGCCGCGAGCACGGCGAAGTCCGGCGTGTAGAACGTGTTGTCGGCCAGGCGCAGCTTCAGGCCCTCGAACTTCCACCACAGGATCTGGCCCACCTCCTTCATCCGCTCGAGGTGCGCGGCGTACGCCCGCTCGCCCCTGTTCATCTCGCCGACCTTGAGTCGGCCCTGCGCGAAGAATGGCTTGCCGTTGCGGTTGAAACTCACGATCGCGCTCGCATTCCGGTCATGCCGCGGAACACGCGCCGGCCATCAACACGCCGCCGGCTGCGCTTACCCCATTGCCAGCCGTGCACCTTCTGCCAGGGCTCGAGCTTCGCGTCCTTCGGCAGCACCACCGTCTCGAACGCGCGGATCGTGGTCACGCCGCGCACCGGCCGCGAGAGCCGGAAGCGTGTGATCTGATAGCGCCGGCCGGTCGAGGTCTGCAGCACGTCGCCTATAGACGGATCTGGCCCGCCCCACCAGAGCACGCTGAGCACCGCCAGGTCCCATGCGCGCTTCACGTGCGCAGCTCGCAGCTCGGCATGTCGATCGACGGCGGCAGCGAGACGCTCAGCAGATTGCAGACGTAGATCTTCTCGGGCCACGAGATGCGGCCGCGGCCACCGTCCCACGCGAACTCGCCGCACTTGAAGCGCACCAGGCGCGACGGCCGCCGGTAGAAACCGCCGCGGCCGAAGTTCGAATAGCGCGAGACCAGGGCGAAGCACACGATGCGCCGGCGAGGATTGAAGTCGGCCTGGGTGAACATCAGCGTCGCCGCTCCTTGAACATCGCGCCACGCTCGGCGCCGTACGCGAAGCCGAACTCGATGAGGTGCGACATCTCCGGCACCGAGAGGCCAGCCGATCGGCGATACACCCAGTCGATTCCATCGCCGTCGAGCGCCGGAAAAAACTCCGCGCGCTTTTCTTCCGAGCGCTCCCACGTCGCGACCAGGAGCTGCTTCCATTGCCGCACGTTCAGCTTCTGCCCGGATCCGGGTGGCCACTCGAGCTGCGCGCCGAGCGTGTCGCACAGCATGCGGAATGCCGTGCGCTGCGCCGGCGAGCACAGCTCGATCCACTTGCCGCACGCTGGGCATTGATCGAAGAGGTAGCCCACGCCGGGTCATCGCCCAGGCGGCAGCGGCTCGTCGGCGCCAGGATCACGCGTCTCGAGCGTCGGGAGCTTGACGGCTTCCTTGCCGACGCGCTCCACCCGCTGCTCGTCGAACCACTCGCCGTCACGGCGCTTGCCATCCTTGTCCAACTTTCGCGGCGTGAGCAGCACCTGATTGCAGCCCGTGAGGTACTGCGCTTTCGCCATGACCAGGCCGCTGAATCCGGTGATGACATCGCGCGCCATCTGGCCGAGCGCAATCATTCCCCCACCTCCTCGAAGAGCTCCATCTGCAGCTCGCACTGGCGCTTCTTCTCCTCGAAGTTCTCGCCGGCGCGCGCGACGACGAACTTGCGAACGACCGACGCCGGGTAGCCGGAATCCTCGCCCGCCTTGACGATCGCTTCCTTCTCCTCTTCCGCGGTCTCCTTCGCCTTGTTGTGCAGCCGCACGAGCTGCTCGATGCGATCGGCGATCACCTTCGGCTTCTTCACCGCCGGCTGGTGCTCGTGATCCATGCGACCCTTGGCGCCGCCCTTCCTCGTGCCGGGTTCACTCTGCGTTCCGTTTGCCATCGCTACTCCTTCGCTGTGGTTGAACTTCGGTTTACGCCGCCTGCTCGAGCGCGGCCGCGGCACGACGCCGCAATACGTTGACGTTCTCGCCGGTGACGGCGCTTAGCCACCGTCGTGGTACTGCCCTTCGATGACTTTCACGAACCGCGAAGGCGTGATCAGCCAGTCGAGCGACGCGACGAAAACCTTGCGCCCAGGCTTCGGATCCGCCTTCCCGGTCAGGAACCTGGATTCACCGACGTACTTGAAAAACCGGCGCCAGTACTCGAGGCCACCCTCGACGGTGGTGTAGCCCTGGCTGCGGCCGTTTGGCTTCGCCTTCTCCCTCCACCGGCTGCGAAGGAGCGCCTGGCGCTGGTCCGTCCAGTCGACGACCCTCGTGCACTCCGGCAGGAGCTCGTGGTACAGGGCGACGATCTTTTCGTGCGGGCAGGCTAGCGGGCCGTCAGGCCCTTCCACCTCCGGAGAGGTGGATGTAGTTGACTCTGTAGAAGAAGAAGTAGAAGAAGAACGCGCGGGGGCACGCGCGGGCGCGTGAGAAGGGTGGTCACCTGAGGTGCCACCAATGCCCCCCTTTGGTGAGTCCGTTGGCATACCTTGGGTAGCACGTTTGGTGCGTATATATTCATCACGCACCATGCGGCTCGAGTACCAGATCGGTCCATCCTGATCGGGGAGGAGCGTCACCGGCTCGCCGACCCGCCCGGCGTGTCGCGGCGTATATACAAGCGCCTTGCAGCGCTCGCCGACGTCGGCCCCCTTGAGCACGCCTTTGTCTCGGAGCTCCTGCAGGTCCTTGAGTTTGCACCCCACGGCGTTGGCGAGCTCCTGCAGCGGCCAGCGCAGAACGCCGTGCTCATCGGAGTCGGCCAGGAGGCACATCGAATCAATCCAGACGCCGCGCAGCGCGAACGAGCAGCGCCGCAGCTTTGCGTTGGAGAGCCAGTCGCCCTGATACATCTGGAAGGATGGACGCTTCATTCGCCACCCGATGCCTTGGTCTTGAAGTCCTCGAAGTTCTTCACCTTGCTGCGCGACGCCGGCTCATCACGCGCCGGCAGCAGACCGTCGCGCGCCTTGAACCGCGTGTACTCGGCGACGAAGTCGAGGTATGCCGTGCCGATCGGACCGTCGCGGTTCTTGCGCACGATCACCTCCGCGATGCCGCGCCACGGCGTGTCCGGCTTGTAGTACTCCTCGCGGTAGGTGAACGCGATGATGTCGGCGTCCTGCTCGATCTGGCCCGACTCGCGAAGATCGGCGAGCGTCGGGCGATGGTCGAGCCGTCCTTCCGAGCCGCGGTTGAGCTGCGACACGGCGATGATCGGGATCTCGAGCTCCTTGGCGATCGCCTTCAGACCGCGCGAGATGATCGCCACCTCCTCGTGCCGCTTCTCGGCCCTGGCCGTCATCAGCTGCAGATAGTCGACGATCGCGAGCGCGACGCCGTGCTGGCGCTTCATGCGGCGCAGGCGCAGGCGCATGTGGCCGAGGCCGATCGCCGGCGAATCGTCGATGTGCAGCTTGAGCTCGGAGAGGTGGTCGACAGCCTGGTCGCGACCGACCATCGCCTGGTGATACTTGAGCGAGCGGCCGGCGATCTTCCAGTCCTGCATCTCGAGCGAGAACACGGCTACCGGCACGGCGGCCGCATTGTGCTCGGCGATGTTCATGGCGAGCGACGTCTTTCCCATGCTCGGCCGGCCGGCGATGATGATGAGATCGCCTGGCATCAGCCCCCTCATGATGTCGTCGAGCTCGCGGAAGCCAGTCGGTAAACCCTTCGCCGGGTTGTCGGCCCACTCGACCGCCTCGATGAGCGCGTGGCCCATCGACACCATCTCGCTGCGCGCGTTGTCGAGCTTTATGTCGAGGAACGCGGCGCCCGCCTCCTCGGCGATCAGGCGCGGATCCTCGACAGCATTGAGTGCGCGATCCGCGACGTCCATCGCGTGCATCGCCAACTGCCGAAGAATCCATTTGTCGCGGATGATCTCGGCGTAGCGCTTGAGGTTGCTGACGCTCGGTGTGTTCTGCGCAAGCTCCGCGATATAGGGCAGTCCGCCGGCGCGCTCGAGCTCGACGCCGGTGAGCTCCTCGGCCAGCGTGACGATGTCGGCTGTGCGCCCGGCTTCGATGGCCTTTCGAATCGCTCGATAGATGATCTGGTGCTGGTTGCGATAGAACGCTTCCGGCTCGAGCCAGGAAACGTGGTCGTAGGCGTTGTTCCACACCAGCAGCCCGCCGAGGAGCGACTGCTCGGCCTCGAGCGAATGCGGCGGCGCCCTGAGAAGTTCTGGTTCGATCACGCGAAAAGCCCCTCTTGCTCGTCGTAGCGCTCCGCCGGAGCGTGGCTACGATAGAAGCGGTCGTATTCCTCGAAGGGCCGGTCCTTCCAACCCCATGTGTTTGCCCAGCGCGCGACGTCCTTCAGGCGCTGGCGCGTCCAATCGAAGCGCACGTGCGGCTCGCGCTCGAGCGCCGTGAGTTTCATGTACGGCTGCACGTGCGGCTCGCCGCCACGGTCAATCACGAACTGGACGCGCGCCATGCACTCGGCGAACGGCTCGTTACCAATGAGGACGTAAACCCGCTTTCGTTTCTGCGGCTCGGCGCGAAGCATTTCGAGCACGCTCGCGACCTCGGCCGTCTCCTCCATATCGTCGTAGGCAAAGCGCCACGGCCCGCGCAAGATCGGCTTCCACCTGGCGTACACCTTCGGCGTGAACGTGCGAGGCTCGAAACCAGAATTCGCGTCGAGCAGCGGAACGCCGGCGGCGATGTACCGCTCGACGATGTGATCCTGGTACTCGTCGGGCAGCGCGGACAGATTGTTGTCGCAGAGAATTGGGCGAACGGGGAAGTCCGGGATCAGCGTGAAGGTCTCGCCCTCGAGCTTCGGCACGATGCAGAACCAGCAGCCGACCGGACAGCCGCGGCTCGCGAACGTCGCCCGCGGGTTGTGCCGCGCGATCGCGTCCGGGTACGTATCTCGGATTTCGACGAAGCCCGGCAGCACGGCGCGCATCTTCGGCAGCATCAGAGCGGGGCCGCCGGCGACGACCTTCTTGCCGCAGGCCTTGGCAAAGAGAGATCGCGAGAACGCCTGCGGCAGCTTGTAAGTAAAGGCGATCGACAGGTAGCACGTGTCGCCCTCCTCCCATTCGGCGAGGCCTCCAGCCCAGCGGCCGCGATCGTATTTCGTGCTCATGCGACCAGGCGGAGCGCAGCGGGCTCCTCGTTAGCCGCGGGCTTGACGCGTTCGCGCTGCAGCCAGTCAGGTGGGACGGCCCTGTGGTAGCGAACCGTCTCCCAATAGCGGCGAGCTCGAGCGCGAAGGCTCTTACGAAAGTAGCGCCAGCCCAGATAGGAATGACGCCGCACGAGCTCGCCGGCCGCCACCCACTTCAAGATCGACCCGGTGCTGACGCCGGCGTCGTTGGCAGCCTGAGTCAGGAAGAGCCATGCGCTGGTGAAGCGCTCGCGCTTCGCGGGCTTCGCCTTCGCCAGCTTCAGGCGCTCGAACATCGGCGCCGTGACGTAGATGCGGCGGCGGTCGAACTTCGCGCGCTGTATGCGAATCGTGCCGTCCAGTTTGCGCTCGTGGATCCAGGCGACCGTCGTGCCGAGCTTCGCGGCGGCCTGCTCGAGCGTGTAGCCCTCGTCTTGGGAATAGACGCGCCTGGCCACGGCGTGCACCGTGTCGAGCGGGATGCCATCGGCGCCGCGCCAGTCGACTCCCTTGAGGAGCGTGCGCAGCCGGTGTACGGAGACCCCGACGCGCCGCGCCGCCTCGCCTTCGCTGAAGCCGATCGTCTCGCGCAGCTTTGCGCACTGGTGCCGCGGAACGTAGGTGAGGCCGCGCATGGGACCGTTCGTGCCCACCTTCGAGCGCAGCTTCCCCGCCGCGATGAACTGGCGGAGCTCGGTCAGCGTGAAGAGATACTGCGTGCGCGCCGTCTCGAGCGTGATCCACGACTTCTCGTTTCCGCCGATCGGACACTTGCGAGCCTTCCAGCGCGTGGCGTCCGTTTTCGTGACGTAGAGCGATCGCCCGGCGCGCGCGGCCTCGAGCATCCCCTTGTCGATGGCCCGCTTGACGGTGCTCACACTGGCGCCGGTGTGCCGCGCGACTTCGGTGAGCGTCAGGCCAGGGCTCCAGATCATCGTCAGATGGCGCTTCGCTCCGAACGCGAGCGGTGGATAGCGCATCACGTAGTCCTGATAGGTGACCGGCGCGCCCCTCGGCCCCCAGATCTGCGCGCAGGTCCTGCAGGTCGATGGGTGCAGGCGCTCCTGCAGCAGCTTCCACGTCACCTTCAGGTTGTAGGGCTCTGGCTTGCCCCACCACGGCATCGGCCGGCCGGCGCGGCGATCGGCGACCAATCGCTTCGCCACCTTCGCGTCGATGTACCAGGTGCCGAACTTGGTGAGCTTCGCGCGAGTGCCGAATGGGTTGCAGCGCAAAGCGCTCGGCACGTATCCCATGCGCGCCCACTCGGACAGCTTGTCGCTGCGGATGCCGAGCGGCCGCTTGAGCGTGCTCAGCTGCACGTAGCCCTTCGGCGGAAACACGCGGCTCGCCTTCCAGCTCTCCCACGCCTCGTGCGGGATCACCCAGAGCCGCCCCACCCGGAAAGCGCGCAGCTCGCCGCGTTTGATCGCGTTCCAGATGTTGTAGTACGCGCCGGTTTCCTTCGCCGCCTTCTCGAGCGTGATGCCGCCGACGGTGTCGGTGCTCTGCAGCCCGAGGCGCTGCATGCCGACGAACACGGAGTTGCGCGAGCGTTTGGCGCGGCGATCGCCGGTGCGCAAGCGCAGGCGCGTCGTGAGGATCCTCGAGATCTCGGCCCCACCCATGCGGCCGACCAGACTCGCGAGCAGCGCGAGCTCCGGCGCCTGCCATTCGTAGACGCCTGCGGCGCCCTTCCATGGCGTTGGCCAATCGACATCATTCGGTGCGCGGCCGTGCCAGAGCGAGAACAGCTCGGCGAACCGCTTGCCCGTCTTCAGCCTGGTGCACGCCCGAGTTCGACGCACGTGCTCGACGTCGGCCACCGGCTGTCCGAGCACCGCGGCGAGCACGTGGCCACGCGCGTGCCAGCCGTGCGCGAGGACGAACCGCTGCCACGCGGCGGGCGCCCGGCTCATGGCAGCACGATCCTCCGGTCCCAGGGCGCTGGATCCGGGACGCCGTGCAGCACGACGAAGGCATGGATCGCGCCCTCGGCGTTGAGCGAGGGTCTGAGCGCCCATACGCCGGTCGTTACGAGATAAGCGCCGAAGGCCTGCAGCCCGCCTTGTTCATCGAGCCGCATGTCGCCCAGCTCTACGGTCATCAGAAAGGGCCGGAATTCTGGGCCGAGCAAAAGCACCAGCTCGCCGTCCGCCATCCCGCAGACGAGCTCATCGTCTCCGCGCGGGATCTCTAGATTTTCCTGCCAGCGGAAAAAAAGTTGACAGACCGGGACGCTCGGATCGCCGAATTCTTCTGCCGCGCCAGCGCACCATTCGGCGACTTCGGCGAAGGTCTTCATCTGCGACCCTCGAGCTCGTCCTGAAGCGCGCGCGTGCCGGAGAGCATCTGCTGCGATGACAGCCCGGCGACGGAGCCGAGCAAGCCCACCACGGGCTGCGTGAGCGCGCGCAGCCGCGGTGTCGGGATCTCGCGCATCGCGCGGTCCCACTGGCTGAAGGTCGACGGCAGCTTCGGCTTGACGGACTTCGCCCTGGGCGCGACGCGCTTGAGCTCCTCCGCCATCGGCATGCGCACACGCTCCACGCCGCGGCGGCTGAAGCAGAAGAACTCGCCCGGCTCGAGCGCGGCGAGATCGCTGAACTCGATTCCCGAGGACCTGAACTGTGGCGCGAGCGCGGCCCACGCTGTCGGATCCTCCTGGCGCCCGATGAGCGACAGGTTCTTATTGCCGAAGAGTGAGCGATGCAGCGAGCCGGTGAAGCGCGTCGCCGTGAGGAAGAGATCGAGCGCTCGCTTGCGGCCGCGCTCGGCGAACTGGTTGACGATGTCCGAGGCCTCGCCGATGTCGCCCTTGCGCTTCTTCGGCGCGCTGAACACTTGGCCCTCGTCGATCATGAGGAAGATCGGCTTGCGCTCTTCCTCTGAGGCCTCGAGGATCATCTTCCCGTAGGGAATGAATTCCGACGCGTCCTCGGCCGACACGACGACGAATGCCTTGTCTCGCTTCTGGAGGCGCAGGCGGAGCTCGTCGACGCCGGCGACGGCCTTGCCGTACATCGATTCGATCTCGCCCTCCGGATCGACCAGGACGCAGACCCAGCCCTGCGCCGCGAGCTGCTCGGCGATGAGCAGCCCGGCGTTGGTCTTGCCGATGCCGCTCGGACCCACCGTGACGATGCGAACGCCGGTCGTCGCGTACTCAGTGAGGTCGATCGCCACGCTGCCGAAGTCGAGGACCGCGCCGACGAGCTCGGTTCTCTGGATCACGCCGCGGCTCACGCCTCGTCCCCTTCCCGCGCGCGCAGCAGCACGTCCTGCAGGCGCAGCACCTGCGCGGCGGTGAGCGAGTAGACGACAGCGAAGTCATCGATTACCTGGCGCGTGACGGCATCGAGCACCCCTTCTCGCTTGGCCTTCGCGAGAAGCTTGCGCAGGCTCGACCAGTCGTGGCCACCATCTGGCACGGCGTCGCCGGCGTCGTCGCCGATCTCGACGTAGAGCTGCTCCATCGTGTGCGGCTCCTCGTCGGGCCCGAGATCGCAGGTGAGGCGCTCGTTTAAGACCTCGAGCAGCTGTTGCGCCGGCATGTAGCCGTGCACCTTGCGGATGAGCGCCTTGTCGGCGGGCGTAAACGCGCGCGGCACATCGCGCAGCAGGCGCACCGTGCGCAGCGGTGCGTTCATTGAATGTCCTCTGGGATGTGGCGCGGAATGGCCGGCTGCGCTTTACGCCAGCGCGCGGCGCCGTTTATCACCACGGTCTTGCCGTTGCTCGAGGCGAACGTCGCGAGCGTGACCGGACTGCGGCCGCGCATGCGCCGAAGGGCGCCGCTGAGGCGGCTCATGAACGCTCTGGTTTTCAACGCCACCCCCGTAGTTCCCGGCCCCTGGCGCCGGTCGACCCGCTAAGCCGCTTTCCCGACTGCGATCTCGCGCAGCAGCCGGTTCTCTTTTTTAAGCTCCGCGTTCTCCTCGTCCTTTAGGCGGAGTCGTTTCTGCAATTCCGATTCCATCGGCGACAGCGTGTAACCGCGGCTGAACGCCCAGTACGCGAGCGGGAGCTCGTTCGCGCATTGATCCATGTACGTGTTGAGCTCGAGCGGCTTGATGCCACGAGTGCCGCTCTTGAACATCGACCAGGTCGACGGGTCCATGCCAGCCGCGGCCGCGGCCTGCTGATCGTCAAGGCTGCCGATTTCGGCCGCGACGATGAAGGCTCGAAGCAGGTTCTTCGGCGACTGGATGATCGTCGCGTCGAGCTTCATCAGCGGACGCGGCAGGACGAGTTGGCTCATGCGCTCGCAATCCTTCGCCAAGATTCTTTGCGCACGTTTGCGAGCGATTCGTGCGAAAAAAAGGGGCCGCCACTCATTGGGTTAGAGTTACCTGGCCAAACCGTCGAAAACGTGAAGAAGGACGGCAGGCCGAGGGCGGGCGTGCTCACGAAGGCCGACATTGTCCAGGCCGTCCTGGATGAAGTGGTCGACCTTCAACTTCGGGAGGCAGCACATGAAAAAGGTGATTCCGTTCGTCGTCCTGCTCGCCGCCTGCGCGACGCCGGACTTCAGAGCCTCGTTCGAAAAGTCCGGCGTCGATGAGGCCGCTCGCGATCGCGATTACGCCGCCTGCGACTACGACGCTTCGCGAGCTGTCGCCGGTGCCGCTGCTGGCGCTGACCGCGGCTCGCAGCGGACCGAGATCCTGGTGAAGTGCATGCGGATGCGCGGCTACCGGCTCAAGTAGGCGCGCCTGGTGTACCGAGCTCACGCGACCTTGACCTCCGGGTTGAGGATCGTCGCGAGCTCCTCAGCTTCGCGCTTTGCCTGTTCGTCCGGCTCGAGTTGGCCGGCCGAGCGCTTTTGGGCGAGCAGCTGGTGCTTAGTCGGAATGCGCCTCTTCTTCCAATCGTTGACGAGCCTGCGATCAACACCAAGAGCACGCGCAGCACCGGAGGGCGTCCTGAAATACGCGACGAGATCGTCGTAGAGCATTCGCGCATTGTCCGCAATTGCGGACGATTGTCAACGTCTGCGGACCAAACCGGGCTTCCTCATAGCGCGATGTCATCATTTGCGGACATGACTTTCGCTGAGCGCTTGCAGAAGGCCGCGGCTCACGCCCAGGTGAGATGGGGGCAGACCGACGTCGCGCGTTCGTTGGGGATCTCCAAGCAGACCGTGGACCGCTGGTTCAATGGCGGCGAACCCAAGCCGGCGCAGCTCTACCTAATCGCCGACAAGTGGGGCGTGGACCCGCGATGGCTCGCTACCGAGAAAGGGCAGATGCTTCCGGGGCAGATCGAAGCGTCGTCGCCAGCTGTTCGCAAACGTCACGCTATGCATGTCCAGGAAGGTGCGGTAACGCACTATCGAGGACGATCTGGGACGAAGCGAATATCGAAGAAATAACGGCGCGTGAAATCTGCCGCGCGACGTTGTCGGTAAGCTCGCTTACATTGGTCTGGCCGTGGCAGAGCGGCTACGAGTCGTCAGGTTCCCTGGCTCGAATGACACGGTACGAGCGCTCGAAGCATTGCTCGCGGAGGCCCGCGCCGGTCGTCTGATCGGCGTTGCCTACGTCGCCATGTACGGCCACGGCGAGTACGCCGTCGGCTTCGATGGCGAGACCCGCAAGACCCCAACTTTCACCCGCGGCATGCTGCATCTCCTGGACGACGAGCTTTCCAAGATCATCAGCCATAGCCTGAAGTAGGCGTCTCGTCCGCACCTGTTGACAAATGTCCGCGTTTGCGGACAGAATCGCTCCCGTCACTAAACGGAGGGAGCGATGGCAGCCAAGGTCAAGCAAGCGAAGCGCGCGGCGCGGAGCAAGTCCGCCGCCTCAGTCACCACGATCACCCTGCCGGTCATCGGCAAGGGCGAGAAATACCGCGGCTTCGTGCTTGGCGCCGACGGCAAGCCGAGCCACCACGTCATCCTGCTCGGCGAGCAGCTCGCGCGCGCCACGCACGACGAGGCCCTGGCGTTCGCCAAGAAACTCGGCGGCTCGCTGGCGGACCGCGCCGAGGGCGCACTGCTCTACGCGCAAAACGCCGACGGCGCCTGCCAGAAAGAGTGGTACTGGCTCGCCCCGCTTCGCGAGTCGGACAGCGCCTTCGCCTGGTGCCAGACCTTCGGTTACGGCTACCAGGACTACGGCGGCCGGGGCAACCACTGCCGGGTGTGCGTGGTCCGCAGAGCCCCCATTCAGTAATTCGGTCATTCATCCATTCCGATGAAAACCGCCGACGACCGCCCGAACGACGCCGCGACGTTCATGGACAACGCGACCGTCGCTGGTGTTGCGCTCGTTATCCTCGCGCTGATCATCGCCTTCGTCGGGACTTGGGGCGACGCCGATGCGCTCACCGCCGATGCGCAGGAGAAGGCCGATCGCGCTGCCGCGATCACAGCCGCCGGCGAAGCGGCCGCGCAACTGTCCCACCCGCTGCCGTACACCGCCTCCGTGCGCGACTGTCTGCCCGACGGCACCGAATGCTCGCGCGATCGTCTTTACTTCCCGCCGAGCGAGCGATGAACGTGACCGTCATCCGCACGAGCGGCGCGCGGGAACAGCACGTCGTCAGCGCTGACACGAGCGTCGCCGCCATTTCTGGCATTGCATCGCTCATAGGCGCAGCAGGCTGCCTCGACACGGTCGTCCTGCGCGATGGCCGCGTGATGCTGGTCGACGATAACGGGTACGAGACCACAACCATCGAGCACGGCGTCGGTCATTTCGAACTGCGGCCCACGAGCGCGCGCAAGCCTGTCAATCCGGAAGCGACGAAGCTCTACCACTCGATCTGCCGGCCCGGCACGACGCACGAGATCGTCGGCGACGTGGCAATCGTTCGGGACGAGGACTTCGCGTGAAGCGCGAGCGCTGCCCGGACGTGGAGCTCGACGAGCTGATCCAGCGCGGCGTCGACGAGCGCGCCGAGATCTGCGCGGCGTGCGAGCCCTGGTTCGACGACACCGCTGTCAACTCTTTGGCCGATGCCCGCATGGCGGGCCGCAGCAGCGGCTTTCTCAACCACGGCGCGAGCATGAATCCATTCCCCGAACGCTCGCCAGAGCACTACACGTGGAACCGTGAGCGTCTCGCCGTGATCGGCGCGCGACTGAACGCCGCAAGGTGGGCGGCATGAAGAAAGACGGCGGGCCAGCTTTCCCGCAGCCGCTCACGATGGCGCCGCAGGGCAATCTCACCAGTCCGTGGGATGGCTGGGGAATCGGCGGCATGACGCTGCGCGATTACTTCGCGGCGAATGCAATGCAGGTCGAGATCAGCACGGCCTGTCATTCCATCAAGAACGCCCAAGCCCTCGTCGGTGCTGCCGAGGAAGCGCGCAGGACTATCGAGCAGCAGATCGCGCACAACGCGTACTCGATGGCCGACGCAATGCTCGCCGAAAGGGAAAAACCATGATCACCGACAAGCAGCGCGCCGAGCGCCAGAGCGGGATTTTCTCCTCCGACGTTCCGCGGATCATGGCGGGCGATGGCGTGCGCGTGGCGCTCGAGAAGCTCGGCGAGCTCGAGCGCGAGAACCTCGACGACGTGGTCGAAGTGCAGATTGGCAATCTCGTCGAGCCGAGGATCCTGGATGCCTATGAAGCGCAATTCGGCAAGCTCACCGTGCGCTCGCCGGACACGATGCGCCACCAGGTGCACAACTGGCTCGGCGCGCACGTCGACGGTCTCGCGCCCTCGAAGGTCATCGAAGCGAAGTCGGTGGGCTGGTACATGCGCCAGGAATGGGGCGAGCCTGGCACCGACGAGGTTCCGGACCGCGTGCTGTGGCAGGTGCAGGAGCAGCTGGCCGTCGCCGGCTGCAGCGTCGGTGAAGTGCCGGTGTGCTTCATCGACGAGAAATCCCTCAAGGAATTGCTCACCGGGAAGCTCCCGCCGATCGCGGTCTACTTGATCCCGGCGGATCGCGACCTCGAGGCGTACATCGTCGAGCGTTGCGCGAAGGTGTGGCAGCACGTCCAGGCGCGCACGCTGCCTGATCCGGAAACGCCGCGCGACGCTCGCCTGCTCTATCGCAAAGACAGCGGAGCCGTCATCGAAGCCGATGAGGCCATAGCCGCGCTGCACGCGGATCTGCTGGTTAAGCAAGCCGCCGAGAAAGCCGTGAAGGCCAACGTCGACGACCTCAAGGCGCAAATCCAGGCATTCATGAAGGACGCGAGCGAGCTGCGCTACCGCGGCCGAACGCTCGCCACCTGGAAGAAAGAAAAGGATCGCGACGGATACTTCGTGGCCGCGCGTCCAGGGTCGAGGAAATTCTTACCCAAGGAGCTC
>Ga0099791_10000088_pt1 | contig 29301 bp, 26 predicted proteins | sample Rivendell_Oct201_7_FD_77318 | JGI IMG/M metagenome (GOLD analysis project Ga0099791, IMG submission 77318) | Vadose zone soil and rhizosphere microbial communities from the Eel River Critical Zone Observatory, Northern California to study diel... | ecosystem: Environmental > Terrestrial > Soil... | reverse complement strand
TCCCGCGCTCTTCCTGCCGCTCATGTGGCAGGTGGACTCGTTGTCGTCCGCGCGGCGGATCGACGCGATCTGGTTGTCTCCGGTCGCGCGCGATCGGAACGTCGCGGACCGGGACACCGCGTGGGTGGGAGGATGGAACGGAATGAATCAATGCGTGGATAACGGGGGCCGGAAATGCTGCCGTGTGGGTCGCGCATCTACGTTCCCGAGAAGAGTGGGCAAAGTACCGCACCGTGAGCGGGCATGTTAGTCTCCCGTTAGTCCGACTCCCAGGAGGCAGCACGTGAAGGTATTCCTCGTAGCAGTAGTTCTACTAATCGCTGCGGCGGGTTGCGGATCGGATCACAAGAGGATCGTCGGGCCCGACCCAGGACCAGCCTACTCGGTGCCCAGCAGCCCATTCGCTGTCCTCGACAATCTCTCCCTGGCCTATTCGAGTCGCGACTCAACAGAATGCAAACTCCTCTACGACGACAACTATGTCGGCACGTCGACGGACCAATCAGACGGCTCGTCGTTGACGTTCTCGAAGGCGAATGAAGTGGGGCACGTCGGGGCGCTGGCGAAGATCCATTCGATCACCACAGTCTTGCTTCAATTCCCTCCAGGGCTAACACGGTTCACCGACGCCGGAGACCCGCCTGGTTGGGCGACAATTCAGGTTCTGAATCTCAACCTGGTAATAGAAGACAGTCCGACCAGCCTCTATCTGAACAACTCGGGCGAGATGAATGAATTCAAATTCGTGCCGACTACCCCCGCCGCTGACTCGCCTACCGATACGACGTGGAAAATCATTCGCTGGACCGAGATCAAGAACTGACGAACCCAGCCAAGCCCGCTACCCCACCTTCTCCGGTGCGGCCGGAACCGGCGCACTCCCCGCCTCTCGCGCGGCGATGACCCGCAGCAGGCGCACCATCCAGAGCGCGCCCCCGAGCAGCACGAGCGCGCTGATCGAAGTGGCCACCGGCGCGCCGAAGTGCTGCGCGATGGTCCCTGAAATCAGCGCCCCGATCGGCGCCGTTCCCACGAACATGAGCGTGTAGAGACTCATCACCCGCCCGCGGTATTGGTCCTCGGTGGTGATCTGGATCAGCGTGTTCGTCGTCGCGACGTAGAGAATGAGGCCGAAGCCGGCGAGGAACCCCATCGCGAGGCTGAGCCCCATGGTGCGGGACCAGGCGAATGTTCCCATGCCGATCGCGCCCGCCATCAATCCAACGAAGAGATTCCGCCTCAGCGCCCAGCGGTCCTGCTTGCGCGTCATGACAACCGCGGATACCAAAGACCCCAGCCCGAAGGCTGATACCAGCAACCCGTAGCCCCGCGCCCCAGAATGTAAGATTTCGCGCGCGTACACGGGCAGGAGGATCATGTATTGGAACCCGAGCCCAGCGGTGACTCCGAGGAGGGCGAGCAAGTTCCGGAGTGGCCGGACGCTCTTCGCGTAACGAACCCCCTCGAGCATCGTCTCCACGGCTCGCCTGGCGACGAACGGAATGTGGGGGCGCGGTTGCAGATCGATTCGCCAGAGGCTCGCGATGACCGCCAGGTACGAGACCGCGTTGATCCAGAAACATCCCGCCTCGCCGATCGTGGCGAGAAGAATGCCTGCGACCGCCGGTCCCAGGATTCGGGCCGTGTTGAACGCCGCCGAGTTGAGCGCAATCGCGTTGGAGAGGTCTTCCTTCCCGGCAAGGTCTACTACGTACGATTGGCGCGCGGGCAGGTCGACTGCATTGATCGTCCCGAATACGAAAGCCAATGCGAGGACCATCCAAGGCTCCACGATGCCGGTGGAGACCGCCGTCGCCAGAAGCACCGCCTGGATCAGAAACGCGGTCTGCGTCACGAGCAGGAGCTTCCGCTTGTCGGTCGCGTCGACGATCACGCCTGCCCATAGGGACAGCAAGAGCACCGGGAGGAACTGCATGAAGCCCAGCAACCCAAGCATGAGCGGCGAGGACGTCAGGCGGTGCATCAGCCAGCCCTGCGCCACGCTCTGCATCCAGGTCCCGATCAGCGAGATGAGCTGCCCGGTCCAGTAGAGACGGTAGTTTCGGTGCTGAAGCGAGCGGAATGTGGACTGAAGATAGGCGCGGGGGTTCGCGAGAGCCATGGATGCCGTTTACGGTACCATGCCTCCCGCGCCTCACGCCACGGCGGGCCGCGCCGACAACGCTACTTGGTCGTGTAGCCCTCGTGTGCCAGGAGCGCGCGCTTCATGGGGAGCCCGAGCCCGAATCCGGTGAGCGATCCGTTTTCACCGATGACGCGATGGCAGGGGACGAGGAGCGGGACCGGATTCGCGCCAACGGCCGCGCCGACCGCGCGCGCCGCTCTCGGCTTGCCGATCGCGGCCGCGAGGGCGCCATAGGAGACCGTCTTTCCCGACGGGATCGCGCAGAGGCGATTCCACACCTTCATCTGGAAAGGCGTGCCGTCCAGGTCGAGCGCGAGGCGCCGCGTGGATCGACCCGACGCATAGGAGCGCAACGCCGACACGGCGCGCGCCAGGGCAGCCGGATAGCTCCGAGCCGCCGGGTGGACGATCAGCGCGGCCCCTGCCCGGACCCTGCGCTCGAGCCAGGGATCCCGGGCGGCGCGGGCAGCCGTCAACGCCTCGCCGGACACGGGAAAGATCGCGGCGATGCCACGCGACGTCGCGGCCACGGCAAAGGTGGCCCATGGCGTGCGCACCGTGCCGACATCGATTCGAGTCGTGCCTCCGCCCAACTTCTTGCTCCTGCGCTTCTTCATCGTCGTTCTCCTTTCAACGATCGCCGCCACGAAGCGGGCGGCAGCCCGGTCCTTCTTCGAAATGCCCGAACGAACGCCGAGGGGCTCTGGAAGCCCGCGGCGAATCCCGCATCCAGAACAGCCGTCCTCGCGTTGCGCAGCAGCTCCTCCGCGCGCTCCGCCCGAAGATCCGCGAGCGCCCGCATGGGAGTCCTTCCATCCGCGGCGCGAAACCGCCGGGCGAAGTGCGACGGGCTCACGGCCACCGCGGCCGCGACGTCCTTCGCGTACACCGTGTTCTCCAGATTCCCCCGCATGTACACGATCGCCCTCTCGGCCATGGAGCGATCCGCCTCGGCGGGTCCTCCGCGCAGCTCCGGGCGGCATCGCTTGCAGGGCCGGAATCCGGCGCGGGACGCGTGCGCGGGAGACGGGTAGAAGAGCACGTTCTCTCGCCGGGGCTTCCGGCACGTGCAGGAGGGCCTGCAGAAGATCCCCGTGGTCCGGACGGCCGTGACGAAGCGTCCGTCGTAGCGGCGGTCTCCTTTCTGGAAGGCCGACCACATGGCCTCCGTGCTCAACCGCCCCGCTTGATTCATCGTCGCCGTGCTCATGGTGAAAAAGGTATCACCGGGGCGCCTGCACGTCGCGTCGATTTCGATCGAGTTATCGGCTAGAGTGGGGCCTGTGAGCGAGACCGAGCGGGATACGCCCGAGGAGGCCCCACCCGAAGAGCTGCGCATGGGTGCCACGCACCTCGCGCGGCGCGTCTTCGTCTGGTTCATCATCACCTTCGCGCTCGCCCGAAGCACGGGCCTTCTCATGAGTTTTGGAAGGCTCCACGATTTCTACCTGCGATTCGGGCAGACCCATGTTCACCACCTGAACTATGGAATCATCCTCCTGGCCGGCGTCGGAGCCTACCTGCTCTTCCTTCGCCCCGACGAGCGCGGCCTGGAGCGCGCGGCGATCCTCTACGGCATTGGCCTGGCGCTGACCTTCGATGAGTTCGGGATGTGGCTTCACCTCGATGACATCTACTGGCAGCGCGCCAGCTTCGACGCGATGATCCTGATCGCGGCCATTCTGGGGCTCATCATGGCCGCACCCACGGTTCGCCGCTTCCGGCTGCGCCACTGGATCTGGACCATCGTCATGGCGATCGTCGTTATCTGGTTCACGCTCCTACTGATGAAGCCCTTCCAGAGGATGCACGAGCGGATCGCGCCCTGGTTCCGGAACATGGATCGCCCCGCCGTGACGGACACCCTGAACGTGCCGGACCCCTCTCAGCCTCCCGCGGGGCCCAGCCAGAGAATCAGGAAGTAGCTAGCGATCGCGGTCGTGGCGGCCGTCGCCAGCCCCACGAGGAAGGGCGTCGCGCCGATCCGCCTCATCGCGCTGAGGCGCGTGCTCAGCCCCACGCCCGAGAGCGCCACCAGGATCAGAAACCGCGAGATGAGCTGCAAATAATGCGCGAGATCCCGGTGCATCCACGCCCCCAGCCACGCGAACACGCCGACCGAGTTCAGAAGCGCGACCACCAGGAACCCGATCACGAACACTGGAATCGACTGACCCAGCCGCCCTCCCAGCCCTCGCCGCGCCTCGCCCCGCGCCCCGCGCGCATAGATCAGTCCGATCGCGACGATCACCGGACCCATGAGCGCGTTCCGGGTGAGTTTCACCGCCGTGGCCACCTTGCCCGCGGCGTCGCCATAGGCGAACCCCGTCGCGACCACCTGAGAGGTGTCGTTGACCGCGGTCCCGGCCCACGTCCCGAACGCGGCGCTCGACATGCCGAGCAGGTGCCCGAGCATCGGGTAGACGAACACGGCAGCCGTCCCGAATAACGTATTCGTCGCGATCGCGAACGAGACCTCCTCGTCCTCGGCATGGATCACCGGGGCGGTTGCCGTGATCGCGGTATTCCCGCACACCGCCGTCCCCACTCCGATCAGGGTGGCCAGGCGTCCCGGCACGCGGGCGGCGCGCCCCAGCGCGTGCGCCACCGCGAGAGCGAGGGACATCAAGATCACGATCATGACAACCGCCTTCCCGCCGATCGCCACGACCTGCATGAAGGAGAACTGGGCGCCGAGGATCACGATCGCCACGCGCAGGAGCGTATGGAAGGAGAAGCGAATTCCGGGAGCGAGCGCGGTGGGAAGCGAGATCATATTCCCGATCACGAGCCCCAGCAGCACCGCGACCACGACCTCGCCCACCAGGGCCCCCGCGTTCGTGGGAAGCGCGTCGTGAATCAGGCGGGCAGCCACGGCGCAGACCAGCGCGAGCAGGAGACCCGGAAGAATGCGGCGCACCGATCCTCCTCTCTTCGTGGGCGTGAGCACGGCACTGCAGGCAGAAGCGCGTTACACTAGCGCATTTACGAGCCTTTTCCAAAGCGGCGTGGGCCGATATCATACGAGCCGAACCCTTCACCTCGCCGCGGCCCGGCAAATCGAGAGGATCCACGGAGACTGGATGGAGACGATGGACATCGGTGTGGACGCGCTTCGCGAGTGGCTGGAGAGCGGCCGCCCCGTGACCGTGCTGGATATCCGCCCCGCCGTGCAGCGGGAGGAGTGGAGCATTCCCGGGAGCGTTCCGGTGGATGCGCAGGTGGCGATGCGCGCCAGCGATCCGTCCTCGATCGGCGGCGTCTCGGTGCCGGCGGGACAGCCGATCGTGGCGGTCTGCGCTCAGGGGAAATCCAGCATCCTCGCCGTCCGGGCGATGCGGGAGCACGGCATCGACGCCTTGTCGCTGAAAGGAGGAATGAAGGCGTGGAGCCTTGCCTGGAACGTGGCCGAGGTGGAGCTTCGCGGATCCAAGGTGCAGGTGATCCAGGTCCGCCGCACCGGAAAGGGCTGCCTGTCCTATCTCGTGGGGAGCGGGGGCGAAGCGGCGGTCGTGGACGCGTCGGTCGATCCCGAGATCTATCTCCGGATCGCCGAGGAGCGCGGGCTCCGGATCCGCTACGTCCTGGATACGCACGTTCACGCCGACCACCTCTCGCGATCCCGCGCGATCGCGGACCGATGTAGCGCCGAGATCCTGCTCCCCGAGCAGGACCGCGTGACGTATCCCTTCCGGGCACTTCGTGAGGGGGACTCGATCACGATCGGAGAGATCGAGATCCAGGCCCTCCACACTCCGGGGCACACCTCGGAGAGCATGTGCTTCCTGGTGGACGGGCGCGTGCTCCTCACGGGCGACACCCTTTTCCCCGCCGCTGTCGGGCGCCCGGACCTCGCCGCCAGCTCGGAGCAGGCGCGAAAGCGCGCGCATCTCCTCTACGCCACGCTCCAGCGAATCGTGAAGCTGGCTCCGGAAACCTGGATCCTTCCCTGCCACACCAGCGAGCCGATCCCTTTCGATAAAAGGCCCAGCGGCGCTCCGCTCGGTGACGTGCTGAAGCAAGTGGACATGCTGCGCGCTGCGGAGGATGCCTTCGTGGAAATGCTTCTCTCACGCATTCCCCAGACACCTCCGAACCATCTCGAGATCGTGCGCCTCAACGAGCGCGGCGAATTTCCGGGTGTGGATCCCACCGAGCTCGAGGCGGGCGCGAACCGCTGCGCCATCTCGTAGGCAAAGCCCTTGGCGACGACTCATGAAGCGCTCGATGAGACGGTGCAGCCGCGACGCGCGGGGGCGACGGACCAGGTTCAGCTCTCCGCCGTGATTCCCGCGTTCAACGAGATCGAGAGCCTGCAGACGGTGGTGGACGAGCTGGAGGAGGTCCTGCACCGGACCGGCCGCTCCTTCGAGGTGATTCTCGTGGACGACGGAAGCACGGATGGGAGCGGCGACTGGATCGAGGACCGCGCGCGTCGCGACCCGTGCGTTCGCGGTGTCCTGCTGGAAGGGAACGTCGGCCAGAGCGGGGCGCTAGCGGCCGGGCTGCGGCACGCGCGCGGAGACGTGGTCCTGACCCTGGATGCCGACGGGCAGAACGACCCAGCGAGCATTCCGCAGCTTCTGGCCGCGCTCGAGACCGCCGACGTGGTCTCCGGTGTCCGCCAGCATCGAGCCGATTCGTGGCGCCGCCGCGTCTCTTCCCGGATCGCGAATTCGGTGCGACGCGCGGTGATCGGCGACACGATCAGCGACGTCGGATGCTCGCTCAAGGCGTACCGGCGCGAGGCGCTGGAGGATCTCCCGCTCTTCGTCGGGGCGCACCGATTCCTTCCCGCGCTCTGCCAGTTCCGCGGTGCGCGCGTGGCCGAGGTGCCTGTGCTTCATCGTCCGCGCCAGAAAGGCGTTTCCAAATATGGGGTGGGGAACCGTCTCTTTCGCGGTTTGCGCGATCTGTTCGGAGTTCGCTGGCTCAAGTCCCGGCTGTTGCGCCACAAGATCCGGAGGGTGACGCATGATTAGCGCAGTCTCGCCGACCGCCGCCTGGTACGCGGTCGGTTTTCTCGGGCAGCTCATCTTCGGCTCGCGCTTCTTCATCCAGTGGATCGTTTCGGAGCGTGCGCGCCGTGTGATCATCCCGAAGCTGTTCTGGTACCTGAGCCTCCTCGGGGGCGTGGCGCTCTTCGCGTACGCCTTGTACCGGCGCGATCCGGTGTTCGCGGTCGGGCAGGGACTGGGGCTCATCGTCTACACCCGGAACATCATCCTGCACCGCGCCCCGCAGCCCGCATCGGCGTGAATCGCCCGAGCGCCCTCGTCGCACGGCCGGCTTGAGCCGGATCCGCTCGATGCTCGCGTGGCTGGTGCCCGCGGGCGTCATTCTGGCTTCGTCCGGATGGCTCGGGCTCATCGAGCCCACGGAAACACGCTACGCCGAGATCGCGCGCGAGATGCTCGCGAGCGGTGACTGGCTCATCCCGCATCTCAACCGCATTTCCCATTTCGACAAGCCGCCGCTGGCCTATTGGTGCTCGGCCGCGGGAATGGCGTTCCTTGGAGTGAACGAGTGGGGGGCCCGTGTGTTCGCGGCGCTGGCCGCGGGCTTCGCGCTCTGGTGCACCGCGCGGATCGCGCGGCATGCGGGGCGCGAATGGCCGGCGTTCACCGGCACCGATGCCGCCGCGAACGCGGACGATCCGGCGCGGGCACGCGCCACCCTCGCTCCGCTGGTTCTCGCCTCAACCTTCCTCTTCTTCGCCATATCACATCAGCTCGCGAGCGACATCTTTCTCGCGGCCGCCGTAGCGGGCTTCTATGCCGCGATCTTCGATCCGCGCGCGCGGGGCACCGTATGGCCATTCGTGGCGCTGGGCATCGGCTTCATGACCAAGGGGCCGGTGGTCTTTGTGACGACCGTACTACCTGTGCTGCTCGCCGCCGCATGGGCCAGGGACCGCGCGCTGGTCCGCTGGCTGGGGAATCCCTGGGGATGGCTAGTATTCGCGGTGATCGGGCTGCCCTGGTATCTCGCGGTCGTGGTCGCGACGCGAGGCCTTCTGCCCTACTTCCTCCATCACCAGCTCTGGGAGCGCTACGCGACGACGACGAATCATCGGGGCGGTCCCATCTACTACTTCATCGTCCTGATCCTCGTCGGGACGCTGCCCTGGACGTGGGCTGCGCTTCGAGAATGGTCGCGGGCCGCGCTGGGTGGAGCGCGCCGCGCACCATCCGATGCGCTCCTCGCTTCGTGGATCCTCTTGCCGCTGATCTTCTTTTCCTTCTCCGGATCCAAGCTGCCGGCCTACATCCTTCCCTTGTATCCGGGGCTGGCGGTCCTCGCGTCGCGCTGGCCCTCCCCGGCGCGGGCCGGCCGATGGCTCAAGGTAGCGGGCATCACGTTCGCTATCCTGGTCGCAGCGCTCGCGGCCGTGACGCCCTTCGACGCCCGGCTCGGCTCGCCGAAGGATCTCGCACAGAAACTCAAAGATTCGCGCCGGGCCGGCGAGCCCGTGGTGGAATACGGAACGTTCAACGCGGGCGTGCCGTTCTACCTCCGCGAGACGATTCCCATGCTCGAGGTCACGCGCGATCTCGAGTTCGAGGCGCCGGCGTCACGGGCGGGGACGATCCTCTCGCGCGATGAATTCCGGCGCATGGTCCAGGTCCGAGGCAGCGGATGGGTGGTGGGGAATCAGGCGGCCACCGAGGAGCTGGCGAAGGCGCTTGGACTCAAGGTCAGCCTCGTGGCAGGCTCCGGGAACCAGTCGCTGCTCTTACTCCAACGAAGCTAGGTGGCCGGGTGCTGAGAACCTTCCTTCCTATCAGCGTGAGTCTGAGCATCATTGCTGCATGCTCTGTTGCCCTGGGGTACACAGGCGGGCCCATTCGGATCAGAGTCGAGGGTTACGACTCGTCGACCAAGAAGGTTTACTACCGCCTGCATCGATTCGATGAGTCGGGTCTACCTCCCGAGGTGTACTCGCTTCGACTCAATAGTACGAGCCCCAATCGCCCGTTCCGAGAACGCTCACTCGAGGTTGCCGCTGATCCCTCGTATCAACGCTGGAGCTTGCTCACGAGGCGCCTTGAAAAGCTGGGTGGAGAGTCATCATTCAAACTCGAGGTTGAGGAAGCCTCGGAGAATGCGGGCGTGGATTCAACCTCCGGTACACCGGTCTCGCTTCATAGGATTCACGTGCGGCTGCGTTCTGGTTCCAAGTCCGGGAAGGTAGACACGACGGCATATTGTGAGGCGCTCGTGACTGTGAAGGCGCTGTACCGAATTCCAGGTCGGAAAGAGCGTCTGTCCATTCTATCCTTCATAGGTCGAGCCTACGGTTGTGAAGAAGTGGATGTGCCAGTCCTTCTGAGGTAGTTCATGATCCAGATCCAGAATCTGACCCGCCGGTACGGCACGTTCGAGGCTGTCCGCGGGTTGAGCCTCTCGATTTCGGACGGCGAGATCTTTGGGCTGCTCGGCCCGAACGGCGCCGGGAAATCCACGACCCTCAAGATTCTCGCCACGCTCCTCAAGCCCACAACCGGCTCGGTGCGCATTCAGAACCTGGACGTGGTCTCACAGGCGAACGATGTCCGCCGCATCATTGGATATGTGCCCGAGGGCGCGGAGCTTTACGACGCACTCACGGGGGAAGAATTTCTGAACATGCTTGCCGACCTCCACCGGCTCGACCCATGGCAAGTCAGAGCCCGGCGCGACCCGCTGGCGCAGGCATTCGATCTCACGGCCGAGCTCAACCGCCCGATCGGCGGCTACTCCAAGGGAATGAAGCAGAAAGTTCTCCTGATCGCGGCGCTCCAACACCAGCCGGAGGTCCTTCTCCTCGACGAGCCGCTCGATGGGCTGGACGTCGCGGCCCAGGAACACCTGAAGAAGATCCTGCGCGACCACGCTGCCGCGGGGAAGATCGTGGTCTATTCCTCGCACATCCTCGAAGTCGTGGAGCGGTTGTGCGACCGGGTCGGGATCATTCATCAGGGAAGACTGGCGGCGGAAGGATCACCGGCCCGCCTGATCGAGGAAAACGGGCATGGGACCTTTTCGGAACTCTTCCTGGAGCTTACCGCGGCGTCAACTCCATGAACGAGATGGCCGACCGTCTCGTGCGCCTCCTCGGCGCCGATCCCGCCGTCTTTCGTCCCGTCTTTCGCGCGCAGAGAACGGTGCTGAACCGTCGAGCCGCGCTGGCCAAGCGGCGCGCCGGCTGGCTTTCGCGCCGCCTTTCTCCATTCCAGGTCTTGTGCTTCCTGACCTTTGTGAGCGGCGTTACGATTTCGGCAATTGCGCTCACCCTCGCACCGATTCTCGTAGGGGCCGCCGTGGTCTACACGTTCGGAACGTTCTTTCTCCTCCTGAACGTGATCCTGGACGACTTCGACGTGATTGTGAACCCCTCGGAGTATCTGGTTCTCGCCGCGCATCCTCACGACGGCTGGTCGGTGCTTCTCGCGAAGATCGTGGCTGTTGGAAGCAGTATCGCGGTCCTCGGAGCGTTCTACTTCGTTCCGGGAGCGATCATCACCCTGCTGTCGCTTCACTCGGTGCTCGCCGCGGTCGCGTTCCTGATCGGCGGGGCATCCGTGACGGTTGCGGTAGGGAGCGGCGGGATGCTCTTTGCCGCGGCGATGGTATCGATTTGGGGTCGCGCCGCCCTCGATCGCATCCTTCCCATGGTGCAGATCTTCTACATGATCAGCATTATCGTTCCCACGGTCGGAAGAAACGCCTTGCGCCAAATCACGCTCCCCCCGCTGGCGAAGCTAGGGATCGCGCCATGGATCGCCCCTCCGGCGTGGTTCATCTGGCCGCTCGAGATCGCCACGGGTTCCGTCTCGAGCGCGACGTGGCTTCGCGCCGCGCTCGCGAGCGGGAGCCTCATCGCGCTCGTCGCGATCGGCTCGAGGTGGATCGGAGGAAGGTTCGGGGAGCGACTTCTGGATCCGCCGGCCTATCGCCGGCGCAGGACGAGGTCACGCTCGCTGCAGAGGGGAAGCCGAATCCATCTTCTCGGCCGAACGCCCGAAACCCGGGCGCTGCTTGCGCTGATCTCCACACACCTCCGGAGCGATTTCCAGTTCCGGACTCAGTTCATCGCGACCACCATTACGCCACTCATCATACTTACTTCGCTTTTCGTCTCGCGCAACGTGAGAGGGATCGGGGGAAAGCCGGAGTTCGTTCTCGGAATGCTCGGCTTTGGGCTCACCGCCGTGCTCGGATCGTTCCACCGCGTCATGGGCCAGAGCAGCCGACCCGAGGCTCTCTGGTTCATCCTTGCCGCACCCATCAAGCGCACACGATTCTCGCTTGCGACGATCCCGTCCTTGCGGGGAATCGTCGTGATTCCGTACCTCCTCTTCATGTTGGCGGTGGCGATTCTGACCAGGGCGGGTGGGCCGGTTCAAATCGCGGCGACAATCGTTGGTATGGGGATTCTCGCGGAGGCACTGCTCCGCTTCTGGCGCGGGTTCTACCAGGGAATGCCTTTTTCTCAGCCGATCCGAAGCGCCGGGAAAATGGGGGGCGGCCAGATCCTTGCCATGTTCGGCGGCACGCTCATTGGAGCGGGGTTCGTCGCGACGCTCATGGTCGGCCATCACCTGGGTCTCCCGTACCAAGGAGCGGTGATCCTGGTCTTCGTCGTAGCCCTGATCTTCGCGGCAATGTGGGCCCGGCGGCGCGTCTCCCGTGAGGCGGAGGCCATGGAGCTGGGAGGTGACGTTCAGGCGGCTGTAAGATAGCCGGGGTTCCACGTTTCATGTACAATTCTGCGTCGTTCCAAGTGCGAGCCGTTACAACGGGATAGCCAGCGGGATGGCGCCCTCCAGGACCAAACCAGGGACCGGATCGGGCGCCTCCGCCGACAATCGAGACCGGCTGCCGAAAAACAGATTCTCCAAAACCACCAACCGCATCAAAGGAAGAACTATGGGCCTGGCCGTCTCGACCATTGACGCGCAGTCCGTAGCGAGCGTCCTCTCCGACATCGCCGAAATCGCCTCGGAGACCCTGGAGTTGCAGGACGTCTTCGATCGCGTTGCGGCAGCCGTCCGCGAGCTGATCCCCTTCGACAACATGGGGGTCGTACGGATTGTCGATGGCGATCGCGCGGTCCTCCACGCGAGCACCGTTCCCTGCAAGGGCCCCGAGTGCGCCGAGCCCATTCCCCTGACTTCCTGGTCTCCCCGGATGCGTCCACGCCCGGGACCGAACCCCATCGTCCGGGACGCTCAGATCGAGTTCGATCCCTCCTTCCACTTCGATTCAAAAGCCCTCGCGGGCGGCGTGCGTTCCGCGATGTGGGAGCCGTTCCGCCAGACCGCGACCCTCCGGGGAGGGGTCTGGCTCGCGGCGTACCAGCCGAACGCCTTCACGGAGGAGCACCAGGCGGTGCTCCGGCCGATTGCCGCGCTACTGGGCTCTGCCGTCGAGCACTGGCGGATCTGGGACGTCGAGAGACGCCGCCGGGACCGGCTGGACCGGATGGAGATCCTGCTCGAGACCTTTGCCAAGTCGCTCGACGTGCGCGAGGTGTTCCAGCAGCTCTCCGATGGAATGCAGGAGATCATCCCGCACACCTTCGTGTGCCTTACCGAGCTGGACCTCCGGTCCGACACAATCCGAATCACGGCATTCTCGGGGGACTCCGACATCGAACCCCCGATGGGCCCAACCAAGCTCACCAAGGAAGAGCTCCAGCGCCGGGTGGACTTCGAGATCGTCAAGGACATCCCGGCCGAGATCCCGCCGGACACGGAGCGCCGGCGCCTGATCATCTCCTCGGGACTTCGGTCCTGGGTCCGCGTTCCCGTTTGGCTATCGGGCGAGGTTCGCGGGGGTCTCAGCTTCTTCCATCGCGAGCCGTCCATGTACGGCCTGGACGACGCCGAGATCACCATCCGGCTCGCCGATCGCATCGGCCTGATGCTTTCGCATCAGCGCCTCGCCGAGGAAGCTCGGATCGCGGCCGAATCACGCGAGCGAGCGGAGCGGCTCGAGGCCACGGTCGAGACACTCGCCCGCGAGCTGGAGTCGCGGGGACGGGGCCGGATCATCGGCACGTCGAATTCCTGGAAGGAGACCCTCCGCGCCGTCGGGCGCGTGGCTTCCGCCGGGACGAGCGTCCTCATTACCGGCGAATCGGGCACCGGCAAGGAAGTGATCTCGAACATGATTCACCAGGGCTCGCCACGCGCGGGGAAGCCCTTCGTGGCGATCAACTGCGCTTCGCTTCCCGAGCAGCTTCTCGAGTCCGAGCTCTTCGGCCACGAGAAGGGAGCGTTCACGGGAGCGTTTGCGAGCAAGGTCGGACGGATCGAGCAGGCCGCGGGCGGGACGCTGTTCCTGGATGAGATCGCGGAGATGAGCCCGGTCGTGCAGGCGAAGTTCCTCCGCGTGCTGCAAGAACGCGAATTCCAGCGCCTGGGCGGGACGCGCACGCTGAAGGCGGACGTACGGGTCGTCGCCGCGACGAATCGAGACCTCGCCACCGCCATCACGCGGGGGGCTTTCCGGGAAGATCTCTTTTACCGGCTCAACGTCTTCCAGATTCACATCGCGCCGCTGCGCGCGCGGCCCGAGGACATCCTGCCGCTCGCGGAAGGGTTCCTGGAGGATCTGGGGAGGACGATGGGCCGTCCGGCCGCTGGGATCTCACGCGACGCAAAGGAATGGCTGCTCTCCTATTCGTGGCCCGGCAACGTCCGCGAGCTGCGCAACGCGATCGAGCGCGCGATTCTTCTGTGCGACGGCGGGCTGATCACGCGCGAGCATCTTCCGACACCCATGGACCGGCTCGATCAGCCTCTATCGCAGAATGGAAACGGTTCAGGGCCTGTGGCGGCGCCTCCTCACAACGGAATGGATCTCGCGACGGTGGAGAAGGATCTACTCGTGAAGGCGCTCAGCCAGACGAAGGGAAACAAATCGAGGGCCGCCCGCCTCCTCGGCCTCACCCGCGCCCAGCTCTACTCGCGGATCGATAAGTACGGAGTCAGCTAGACCCGCACCGAACGCCGAGAAATCAGCAGTCTGCCGATTCCTCGGCATATCCATCCTGCATGGCCGCGCTCACACTTTCCCGATAACTCCATGACGCGCTGAGCCTCACGCCCGGTAACACCGACGGGCACGCTATATGAATGAGCATCCGGTTGCGTCCCAGCGCTTGGGCCGACAAAAAAGGAGGCTCACCATGGTTCCCGTCATTCCCCAGTACATCACGGCGATCGTGATCCTGATCAACTTCGCAGCCCTGATCGCCGTCTGGAGCATTCTGTCCTACGCGGCAAGCCGGAGTGGGCTTCCGCGAGCCGTCCAGAAGGGATTTCGCGCCGCCTCGGCGGTATTCCTGGGTGGCTGGCTCGCTGCGGCATTCCTCTTCGCTCCCGCGCCAGCGTCCCTGCTTGCGCGTGATCGATTCTTCATCACTCCCGTCATCCCCGCGGTCGACGTGACCGCGATCGTCCTCGCGTTCCTGATGCTGTGGAGATCTTCCACGCTCAGGCGCGTGATCGATGCCGCGCCCGCGTCATTGCTCATCGGAGTCCAGCTCTACCGCGCCATCGGCGTGATCTTCCTGATTCTCCTCGCCCAGCGGCAACTTCCTGCGCACTTCGCGCTGCCGGCAGGATGGGGCGACATCGCCGTAGGTCTTGCGGCCCCGTTCGTCGCCTGGGCGGTGGCGCGCGAAGTGCAGGGCTCAGGAGCGCTGGCCGCGATCTGGAATGTGCTTGGCCTGGCGGATCTCGTCGTGGCCGTGGGCATGGGGACAGGGCTTCTCACCCCAATCCTGCTCCCCGATCTCGGCCGTCTTCCAGCGGCATCCGCGCTCGGCGTGTTCCCGCTGATCCTGATACCGACGTTCACAGTGCCGATGTCGCTCATCCTGCATCTTCTCTCGCTCCGCGCGCTCGCGCACCGGGACGTTCCCGTTGCCTTGCCGGCACTGAAGGTGGCGCGATGAATCCGCTACCCGCACCGTCCGCCGAGTGCCGCCCGGAAATCGACAGCTTGTCGATTCCGAAGCAACTGCCGCAATCCGTCCTTCCAGTCGTCCGCGGCGCCACGGTCCCGACAACTCCAGACAGCGCAAGGTTTCAGAGCTTTGAGCTCAGTGACTTCTCGATTGGCACGTCCCTTGAGTTACTAGCCCGCCAGACAAGAGCGACGCCTGAGACGCCAAGCGCACCCCGCGCATCGACGTTCGCACCGCTCAGATTCACGGAGGAATACGATGAAAGCCCGTAGCTCGCATCTCCCACTGATGAACTTCAGCCGCTGGACCATCCTGTTCGCAGTCATGGGCCTCGTTGGCTCGCTCGAGGGCGTGGCATCGGCCGCCGAGAAGGAGGAGTACAGCTTTGGGCCGCGGACCGAGGTTTCCCTCCTCGGCGGCGTTCAGGCCCTCAACAAGAACGACACCGCGCTGCCCGACCACTTCGTCAACGTGCCCATCGTTGCGAACGTGTCCTATCAGTTCGCAAACAGGCTCGCGGCGGAAGGGGACTTCACCTGGTTGGTCCCCGTGAAGCAGAGCGTCGACGTGGGCGGCGTGAAGCAGGACCGAAAGACGCCGGACATCCTTTCGTACCAGGCAGGGCTTCGCTACTCGTTCCCGGTCTCGTCGGTATCGCCGTACGTGGCGGCCGGCGCGGGGGCGGTAACGTTCCTCTCCAACACGGACGCGGACCGCTTGCCGCAGATGAGCAAGTCTGAAACGGCATTCGCGATCAACTTCGGAGCAGGCTTGAGCTACCCGCTCAGCGAACGCGTGGGCCTGAGAGCCGACCTCCGCGAGCTGGTCGCATTCCCCTCGAACAACGCGGCCGGACTATCCGATGCCAGCGGCGCCGATCAGATCTGGATGGAGCGTGGCGCCGTAGGCCTTTCCTATAGATTCTGATTTCTCCCGCCAACCCCCCCACACCCCACAGACGCCGGGCCTCTTCCAGGGCCCGGCGTTCCCGCTTTTCAGCCCGCTGCAATGGCTCTCACTCACCATCAGTGGGCTGCGCGCGGATCGACGCACTGTCGATTTACCTGCAGTCCACGCAATCGGCTTCACTTCCTCCCAGTTCCCTCCTCGCCTCGCAACTCCGTCACGAGCAAGGGAATCGCGCCGTTCCGAAGGCGCGCACGCGTATGGCACGTCTCTTGTGTTAGGGGGAAGCGAGAGGAGATGAACCCCATGAGCCAGCATTACGTGGAACGAATCATCGGACTTCTTGCGACGGACGAGGCGCTGCGTCGCAAGTTCACGGAGAACCCCAGCGCCACACTGAAGAAGCTGATCGAAGACGGAATGGAACTGAACTGGTGCGAGCAGCGATCGCTCGCCTGCCTCGATACGAAGGAGCTGGAGCGCTTCGCTCAGGTGATCGACGCCCGTCTTCAGAAGATCGAGACCGAAAGAGGTGGAATGTGATGCGCGCAGCGTACAAGGGAGCACTCATCCTCGCGTCGTTCGTATCCCTGGCTTTGGCCGCGGCGCCCGCGTGGGGCGCCGGGCTTCGAACCGCGAACGCCCGGGATCGGGCCGCGGTCGGCACCGAGCGTTCGTTAACGCTCGATGATGCGGTCGAAATGGCCCTCCGGAAGAACGAGGGGCTGGTGATCGAGCGGGAGTCCCTGGACGCGGCAAGATCGGCGGTCACGCGCGCCAAGGGAGCCTACGATCCCTTGCTCCAGCTCGATGGAGCCTGGTCCAGGACGACGGAGCCCCTGAGCTTTCCCACGGGCACGTCACCCGATCAGATCGGGCCCGAGCAGAAAACGGCTGAAGGCGGGGCCTCGCTTCAGCAGCTCTTGCCCACCGGCGGATCGCTCCTGCTGCGCGCCAGGGGCGCGCGCGAAACGACCGAAGATCCGCTCGCCCTCCTTTCTCCCGCGTACAGGACGCGGGTGGGAGCCGAGCTGAGGCAGCCCCTCCTGCGCGACCGCGCCACGGACGCCGCCAGGCTTTCCGTCCGCGTCGCCAACGCGGATCGCCAAGGGGCGACCGCCTCCCTGCGCCGTGCCGTCACCGAGACCGTCGCCGCGGTCGAGCGCGCCTACTGGACGCTCGTGGCGGTGCGGCTCCAGGTCCAGGTGCGCGAGGAAGCGGTGCATCTCGCGGAGGATCAACTCAAGGAGACCCAGGACCGGATGGATACGGGTGATGTGCCCAAGACCGAGGTTGCCCAGCCCCGAGCGGAGCTGGAGCGGAGGCGCGGCGAGCTTCTTGCCTCGGACGAGGCGCTCGCGCGGGCGGAGAACGCTCTGAAGCTCCTCATCCTGGACGGCGCTTCGGATCCGCTCTGGAACGAGCGAGTCGCTCCCAGCGAGGACGCGACCCTTCAAGTGGTGCCCGTGGACGTCGCGTCTTCGCTGAATCGAGCGCTCTCGACCCGGCCGGAGCTCTCGATCGCAAGCGCCGTCGTGAATCGGCGCCATGCCGAGAGCGCCTTCGCGCACGACGGCATCTGGCCCAGCCTCGACGCCGTGGTGTCCTACGACCGGTTCGGTCTCGCCGGCTCCCCCAATCCGACAGGTTCGGGCGGAAGCCTCCCGTCCAATCTCGACGGGACCTTCAGCCAGTCCTTCGAATCGCTCGGGCGCGGCGACTACGACGCCGTGCGCGCCGGAGTGGTCCTGGGGCTCCCCATCCTCAATCGCTCCGCGCGCGGAAATGCGGCCGTGGCCCGCCATGTCGAGCGGCAAGCCGAGGCCGGCGCGGCCCAGGTGCGGAAGAACATCCAGGCCGAGGTGCTGGACGCGGCGGCAGCGCTCGAGACCGCCGGGCAGAGAATCGAGGCCGCGCGGACGGGGCGTGAAGCCGCGGAAATCCAGCTCTCCGCCGAGCGGGACCGCTACGAGACCGGGCTCTCCACGAATTTCCTGGTGCTCACGCGCCAGAACGACCTATCACGCGCCCGGCTCGACGAGATCTCGGCGCTCACGGATTACAGGATGGCACGCACCGAAATGTCCCGCGCGACTGGATCGCTGATCGAGGATCGCGGAATCGATGTTGGCGGCAAGTCACGCTAAGGAGGAAGTCATGAGCAAGCGAATGATCATCATGCTGGGGGCGATCGCCCTGTTCATCGTGGCGGTTGGCTCGTTCAAGTTCCTGCAGATCAAGGCGGCCATCGCGCAGGGGGCCTCGTGGCAGCCGCCCCCCGAGGCGGTCACCACGATCGTGACTTCCCAGGACAAGTGGCCGGCGACGCTGAGCGTCATCGGAACCGTGGCCGCGGTCCAGGGCGTGACGGTGAGCGCGGACCTGCCCGGGATCGTGGAGAGCATCTCCTTCGATTCGGGGAAGCGGGTGGAGGCCGGGGACGTGCTGGTCAAGCTCGACACGCGTCAGGAGCGCGCGCAGCTTGCCGTGGCCGAGTCCCAGCGCGACCTCTCGAAGCTGAACTTCGACCGGGCGCAGCAGCTCTTGCAAAAGGGAGTCGTCGCGCAGGCCGAGTACGACCGGATGGCGGCCGAGACCAAGCAGGCCGAATCGCGCGTGGGCGAGATTCGGGCCATGATCGACCGCAAGCAGATCCGTGCACCCTTCTCGGGCACCCTCGGAATCCGCCAGATCAACCTGGGGCAGTACCTCGAGGGCGGCTCCGCGGTCGTCCCGCTTCAGTCCATGGATCCCGTGTACGTGAACTTCGACGTGCCCCAGCAAGTCGTCGCCTCGCTCAAGCTGGGGGATGAAGTGCGCGTGTCGCAGGACAGCATCGCGGCCGTGGTTCCCGCGGGCAGGGTCACGGCGATCAACTCCGTGGTCGACGAGGCCACGCGAAACGTGCAGATCCAGGCCGTATTCCGGAACCCGCGCGCCGCGCTCCGCCCCGGAATGTTCGTCGAGGTGGAGGCGAGGCTGGGCACCAGCGCTCCGGTCGTCGCGCTTCCGGCCTCGGCGGTCAGCTACGCGCCGTACGGCAACTCGGTCTACGTGGTGAAGGATCTCAAGGGCAAGGACGGCAAGTCCTACCGCGGCGTCGAGCAGCGCTTCGTGAAGCTGGGAAGCGGGCGCGGCGATCAGGTCGCCGTCGTCTCGGGCCTTCACGCCGGAGAAGAGGTCGTGACCTCGGGCGTCTTCAAGCTCCGCAACGGCGCCTCGGTTCTCATCAACAACAAGATCCGGCCGTCGAACAGCTCGACGCCGAAGCCGGAGGACAGCTGATGAAATTCACGGATCTATTCGTCAAGCGGCCCGTGCTGGCCATGGTGGTCAGCCTGGTCATCCTGATCGCGGGGCTCCAGTCGATCCGCTCGCTCAGCGTGCGGCAATACCCGCGGAGCGACATCGCGGTCATCACGGTGACCACCGCCTACGTGGGCGCGAACGCCGATCTGGTGCGCGGGTTCATCACGACGCCGCTGGAGCGGGTGATCGCGAGCGCCGACGGCATCGACTACCTCGAGTCCTCCAGCGCCCAGGGCGTGAGCACGATCACGGTACATCTCAAATTGAACTTCGACACGAACGCGGCGTTGACCCAGATCCAGGCGAAGGTGGCCCAGGTGCGGAACGACCTGCCGCCCGAGTCCCAGGCGCCGGTCATCGAGCTGGAGACCGCGGACAACCGCTTCGCGGCGATGTACCTGGGCTTCTCGTCCAAGGAGCTCGATCAGAACCAGATCACGGACTACCTGACCCGCGTCGTCCAGCCCAAGCTGAGCTCCATCCAGGGCGTGCAGCGTGCGGACATCCTGGGGGGCCGGACGTTCGCCATGCGCGTCTGGCTCAAGCCCGAGCGGATGGCGGCCATGGGGATCTCGCCTTCCCAGGTCCGGGACGCCCTGGCGAAGAACAACTATCTCTCCACGCTGGGGCAGACCAAGGGCTCCATGGTCTCGGTGAATCTGGTCGCGAACACCGATCTCACGACCGCCGATGAGTTTCGCCGGATTGTCGTGAAGCAGGACAAGGCGTCCGTGGTGAGGCTGGGCGACATCGCCGACGTCTCGCTGGGCGCCGAGAACTACGAACAGGACGTGCGCTTCGACGGAGTTGGGGCCACGTTCATGGGGGTCTGGGTGCTCCCGACCGCGAACACGCTCGAGGTGATCCGGCGGGTCCGCGAGGCGGTCCCCGGCATCCAGGCGCAGCTTCCGCCGGGAATGAGGGTCGGAATTCCGTACGACTCGACGCAGTACATCGAGAGCGCCATCCATGAGGTCTTGAAGACGCTGACCGAGACGCTCCTCATCGTCGTGCTGATCATCTTCCTCTTCCTGGGCTCGTTCCGCGCCGTGATCATCCCCGTCGTGGCGATCCCGATCTCGCTCATCGGCGCCGTATTCATCATGCAGATCGCGGGATTCACGATCAATCTCCTCACGCTCCTCGCCATCGTGCTCTCGGTGGGGCTGGTGGTGGACGATGCGATCGTGATGGTGGAGAACATGGAGCGCCACTTACGCACCGGGGTCAAACCCATGCGCGCGGCGATCGACGCCGCGCGCGAGCTGATCGGCCCGATCATCGCCATGACGATCACGCTGGCGGCGGTCTACACGCCGGTCGCGATCCAGGGCGGTCTGACGGGCTCCCTGTTCCGGGAGTTCGGATTCACGCTCGCGGGTGCGGTGATCGTGTCCGGGATCGTGGCGCTCACGCTCTCGCCCATGATGGGCTCGAAGCTCCTGCGCGCCGGCGACACGGAGCGAGGGTTCGCGGGCTGGATCAATCGCCGCTTCGACGGGATCCGTGATGGATACATGCGCCTTCTGTCCGGCACGCTCGAGAACCGGCGCGTCATCTACGTGCTCTGGGCCTTCGTGGTGTTCCTCATCGTGCCCTTCTACCTGTTCTCGCAGCGCGAGCTGGCGCCGAAGGAAGACCAGAGCGTGGTCTTTGGAATCATCCAGGCGGCGCCCAACTCCACGCTGGACCAGACCAAGCTCTACGCCGCCGAGGTCGAGAAGGTGTATCGCTCGTTCCCCGAGTACAAGAACTCGTTCCAGCTGGTGTTCCCGACCGGCGGCTTCGGCGGGATCGTGACGAAGCCCTGGAGCGAGCGGAAGAAGACGACGACGCAGGTCCAGATGGAGGCCGCGGGCGGACTCTCCAAGATCCCCGGCATCCGTGTGATCTCCGTCGTTCCGCCTCCGCTTCCGGGAGGCGGGGACTTCCCGGTGGATTTCGTGATCGCGTCGACGGCCGAGCCCGAACAGCTGGTGGCGTTCGCCAATCAGCTCGTCGGGAAGGCGTTCCAGAGCGGGATGTTCATGTACGCGGACGCGGACGTGAAGTTCGACCAGCCGCAGACCGAGGTGGTCTTCAACCGCGACAAGGTGCGCTCGCAGGGCGTGGAGATGAGCGAGGCGGGCAAGGACCTGTCCACGCTCCTCGGCGGGAACTACGTCAACCGGTTCAGCATCCAGGGCCGGAGCTACAAGGTGATTCCACAAGTAAAGCGCAGCGAGCGCCTCACCCCGGATCAGTTGAACGACATCTACGTGACCGGGACGCAAGGGAAGCTGGTGCCCCTGTCCACCTTCGCCACGCTGCAGACGACCACCCAGCCGCGTGAGCTGAAGCGCTTCCAGCAGCTGAACGCCGTCCGAATCCAGGGCGTCATCCCGCCGGGAGTGTCGCTGGATCAGGCGCTCCACTATCTCGAGGCCGAGGCCGCGAAGACGCTGCCTCCGGGCTTCAACGTGGACTACGCGGGCGAGTCGCGCCAGCTGCGCACGGAAGGGAACCGGTTCCTGGGGATCTTCCTGCTCTCGTCGGTCCTGATCTTCCTCGTGCTGGCGGCCCAGTTCGAGAGCTTCCGGGATCCCTTCGTGATCCTGGCGGGCTCAGCACCCCTGGCCATCTCCGGGGCGCTCTTCTTCTCGTTCCTGGGCTTCACGACCCTGAACATTTACAGCCAGGTGGGGTTGATCACGTTGGTGGGGCTGGTGGCGAAGAACGGAATCCTCATCGTCCAGTTCGCGAATCATCTTCGTGAGACGGGGATCGCGAAGCTGGAGGCCGTCATCGAGGCGGCCGGGACCCGGCTGCGGCCCATTCTCATGACGACCGCGGCGACGGTGTTTGGACACCTTCCGCTGGTGTTCGCCCACGGTCCCGGGGCCGGCGCGCGGAACAGCATCGGAATCACGCTGGTCAGCGGCATGATCATCGGAACCTGTTTCACGCTCTTCGTGGTGCCCTCGATCTACATGCTGGTCGCGGGCGCGCGCAGAACCGTTGCCGCGGAGGAGACGGAGGCAGCCATCGCCGAGCCGGCTTCCGCATGAGACTCGAAGGAGTCATGGAGGCGTTATGACTACACATCTCAGGGAGAGACCGGCATCGAAGGGGGGCCCCCGCGCCGTATTCGATCGCGGAGTCGTACTCGCAACCGTGGAAGTCGCCGTGCCGCCCGAGCGCGTATTTCGCGCGCTCACCACCAATGAGGTGGAGCGGTGGTGGGGATCCGCGGATACTTATCGCATGACGGACTGGACCGCAAACCTACGCGTCGGCGGCGGATGGAGCGTCGTCGTCCGCGGGGTCGACGGCAGCATGAATCCCACCACCGGGCGGTTTCTGGAGATCGATCCCCCTCGCAGGGTGATGCATACACGAAAACACGAGTGGGAGCACCCGACGCTTGGGGGACAGGAGACGATGGTCACCTACACCCTCGAGCCCATTCCCACCGGGACGCGCGTCATCGTGCGCCACGAGGGATTCGTCGGCGAGCGGGCGGCCGCCAACGAGTATGTGGAAGGCTGGGACCGCGTGCTCGGATGGCTCGAAGCGTACTTGAGGCCCGGAGGCGCTTCGGTGCGCTAGAATTGATGGCTTCGCCCAGGTTCCGATCGCGCCGGCCATCGACGAAGGGAGAACAATCATGAAGGGAATCACACCGTTCATCTGGTATGACCATCAGGCGGAGGAAGCCGCCAAGTTCTACTGCTCGATCTTCCCCAACTCCAAAATCGTCCAAACGTCGTACTACGGCGACACCGGGCCCGGGCCCAAGGGCAGCGTCATGGTCGTCCGGTTCGAGCTCAAGGGTCAGCCATTCATGGCGCTGAACGGCGGGCCGCACTTCAAGCTCAGCGAGGCCATCTCCTTCATGATCGAATGCGAGGACCAGAAGGAGGTGGACCTCTACTGGGAGAAGCTCTCGCAGGGTGGGGAGAAGAGTCAGTGCGGGTGGCTCAAGGACAAGTTCGGGCTCTCCTGGCAGGTCGTTCCTACGAAGCTGGGGCAGCTGGTGAGCGATCCCGACAAGGCAAAGGCGAATCGTGTCATGAGCGCGATGATGAAGATGACGAAGATCGAGGTTCGTGAGCTGGAGGAGGCGGCAGCGGGGAAGTAGGGTCTGGACGACGCAGCGGGCTGGAGAGCCATGCTCCTCGGAGCATGGCTTTTCGCTTTCGCACCTGCTAGCGTCTTCGGCTTATGCCCTACGTGCGAGGCGAGGCGATCCTCTACCGGCTCTTCGACGTCGGCTACGAGATCCATCTCGACAAAGCCTTCGATCTGCTCGGCTCCAGCGCGCCCGAGCGCCCCAAGCCGGTGCGGGGCGAGGCTCGCGCCATCCAGATCAAGAACCCGCCCGTCTCGGTGCAGCTGGGTCTCGAGTCGGTGACCGTCGGCGAACGCGTGCAAGGGATCGAGGTCTCGGCGCGCGTGTACGACTTCGGCGTCGTCTCCCTGCGCGCGCGCCTGCCGGCCCCCGATCACCTTCCCTGGGATGACTTCGTTTCGTTCGGTATCGCCGCGGGGGCCAGCGGTGCCTGGGCACTGTTCGACCCCTGCCGGAACCGTCTCCTCGACAGAATCCGTCCCGCGATCGACCGGCCCGAGGTGTCGGCGGTCAGCGAGGAGTACATCGTGTACCGTTTGTATCGGGTCGAGGACGAATCGGGAAAACCGGTCCGGCCGGACTCGCTGCCCGACGACGATATCGCGCGCCTCCTGGTGGGAGAGGCGAAGCCTCTCGCGGAGGGCGCCCGCCGAGAAGTGACTTCGAACCGATTCTCGTATTTCGAGGACGATCTGGCGGTTCTCTCGTGGAGTGCGGCGCTCGTGGTGGAGCCCGTTCCCGAGGACGCCGACGTTCAGTACGTTCTCGAGTTCGCGAACGCGCAATTATTGGAATTACGCTACTACGACGCCCTGCTCGACAAGGAGCTGCCCCGAACCTACGACGAGATCGCGGCGGCGCGCGGCAGGTTCCATCTCATCGGCAGGAGGTTCAGCCGCCTCTTGACCGTTTTGCAGACCCGGGTGGCCGATGCGACCGAAGCGGTGGAGCGCGTCGAGAATTCTTTCAAGGTGACCGACGACGTTTTCCTGGCGCGCATCTACGGGGCGGCGCTGGACATCTTCCGCGTGGGCGTCTGGCGGCGGGGGATCGACCGCAAGGTGGCCATCGTGCGGGACGCCTACACGATGCTGAACGGGGAGTCGCAGGCGAGGAGGGGCGAGGTGATGGAACTGATCGTCATCGCGCTCATCGCCCTCGAGATCCTGCTCGCGCTATTCATCCACTGACGTAGGTCCCTGGGTCGCTGCTCACCCTGAGAGTGTTTGGCCTACAACCACACCCCCGTACCTCTCCGGGCGCGCCTGTACGCCACGGGCGGCAGATATCGCAAAAAACGGGCCCTGGTGGAAATGCCACCAGGGCCCTCTTCGCGCTCGCACCAAGGTGTCAGGCTATCAGGTGCTTTAGCGATCTCCGCGCGGGCGCGGTGAATCCAGTAGCAGGTGCCGATCCTTCTGGCTGCCGCCCGGGATGAACCGGGGATCGAAGCGGCCTGGGGAAGGTTTTAGGTCGAACCCGGACGTTGGCCGAGAAGTCAGCCATCCCGCTACCTATTCAGGAAGATCGTTGCGATCGGCGTCCCGTGCCATCGGGAAATCTCCGCAGTACCGCTACATAGATATACCTACGGATTACTACTGAGAGTGGCCTATGGATGCTGCTAATCCCCGCTGATGCCGTCGCGAACCTAGGGTCGCGGTGTGCAAAAAAAATCGGGCGAGCGGCCCGCGCCGCCCGCCCGCACCCTCGACGGATGCTAACTAGTAGCTCGAATAGGCGTTGAGGTTCGCCTTCACCATTCCGGTCGCCTGGGTGTACTGCCAGCCACCCGCGTTATCGATACCGGCCGATACTTTGACCGCGTTCGAGTTGAGCACCGGCTCCTTCGGGACGCTGCCGTCCGCGAAGATCGTTCCATTGAGAACCGGGAATGCGGGGGCGCCGTTCAGCGAGCTGCGCGCATACTGTATGGAGAGCGCGGAGCGAACCGAGCCCACCTGGCCCTTCAGCGTGGCCGTGCGGGCCTGCTCGCGCATGTCCTCGTACTTGGGGATTGCGACCGAGGCGAGGATGCCCAGGATCACGATGACGATCACCAGCTCGATAAGGGTGAAGCCACTCTCACTTCTCGGGACCGTCCTCATGACCTGCCTCCGGTGCTGCTGCCTGCGCCTCTTTGCGCCTTCTTGAAGGAGCCGATGGGCGGCTCCAGGGAGATTCTCGATTTCACCAATTCGCATGCCTCGTGCCGCATCGGGCAGCACTCGCGCCCGTTGGAATGATTGCAGTTCCGGGCGCCCCCAGCCCGAAGCATGCAAATTGATGGGTGTTTGCCCCTCCCTTCTGGCTTAATCCAGCCAATGTCCATGGTAATCAGGCCCGTAACGCTGGATGGGAAGCGCGTCCGGATGGAGCCCCTTTCCTGGGAGCCTCATTTCGACGGGCTCATGGCGATCGGGCTGGATCCGGAGCTATGGCGGTGGACGCTCAACGTCATCGAGAACCGGGCGGACCTCCGGGCCTACCTGGAGGAGGCGCTCCGGATGCAGTCCGAGGGAAGCGCCCTCCCGTTCGCGACCATCGACAAGGCGTCGGGACGGGTCGTCGGGTGCACCCGGTTCGGGAATATCGAGCCCAAGCACCTCCGGGTGGAGATCGGGTGGACCTGGGTGGGGAAGGATTTCCAGCGGAGCTACGTGAATACCGAAGCGAAATACCTCATGCTGCGCCACGCCTTCGAGACTTGGGGATGCCGCCGCGTCGAGCTGAAGACCAATGTGCTGAACAAGAAATCGCGGGACGCCATGCTACGGATCGGCGCCAAGGAGGAAGGAATCCTTCGCAAGCACGCGATCAGCGACCGTGGGGTCTCGCGCGACACGATCTACTACAGCATCATCGACGACGAGTGGCCCGGGGTGAAGGCGAAGCTCGAGGGAATGATCGCGCGGGAATGGGCTAGTTCGCCCGGGGATGCTCCTGCTCGTAGCGGTGTCCGCCCTTGAAGATTCCGAGGAGCATGCAGGCGGTCGCGACTCCCTGCAGGACCACGCCCGTTATCTGGATGGCGGCGTTCGGGACGTGGAGAACGCGGGGAAGCAGCCACCGCCCCAGGATTGCGACGACCAGGAGTGCGAGGCCAACCCAGACTAGCGGGTGGCGGCGATACCGGGGATACCGAGAGCCCATACTCCATTTGTCGTCGCGGGGCGGCTCGAACGTTACCCCTTCTTCGCGACCCTGTCGGGGCTAGACGGCGGGACGCCGGCGGCTTCTCCAGATCCCGACGAGCATGCAGCCGATCGCGAGCCCATAAAGAAGCCCCGTCGTGAGATCGGCCGTATCCTGCGAGATATGGGCCGCGCGGTGGAGCAGCAACTTGGCTAGGCTGCCGAGGATGAAGAACACGAGGCCGAGAGTGGTCAGCGGGTTCAAGCGTTTCTGGGGAGTCATCTTCCGGTCTCCGTCGTTAGCGGCGTATGTGTGGGTCCGCGGCGACCTTCAACAGTAGCGATCCTCATCGGAAGCGTCAAACGCAACCCTAACCGCGGCTCCCCCTGGTCCCCGATCTCCTTTTCCGGCACCAGTTGACGCCCCCCTGACCCAGGCGTAGCCTTGACCCCGCGCCCAGCCGGTGTGGCCGCGAACTTCCCATGACAAATCCATCGATTCCAAAGCGCTACGAGGTCCGCTCGCTCCTTGGCGAGGGCGGGTCGGGCCGCGTGTTCCGGGTCCAGGATTCGATCCGCGACCGCGAGCTGGCCCTGAAGCTGGTCACCGCCGCCGAGTCCGCCTTCCTTCGCCGCGAGTTCGACACCCTTCGCCAGATCCGCCACGAGAACCTGATCCAGGTCTTCGACTGGGGCGCTCTCCCCTCGGGCGAGGCCTACTACACGATGGAGCTGATCGAGGGCGGCGACTGGTCGCGGAGGATGGGGAAGCCGCAGCCGCCCGATGACGTGCGGCACATCCTCACCGGTCTCCTGCGAGGCCTCGCCCACCTTCATTGCCACGGCGAGATCCACGGAGACTTGAAACCGGGGAACATCCTGCTCGGCGCGGGCGGAGTGGTGAAGATCACCGACGCCGGAATGGGCGGGAGCGGTGGGCGCGTGGAAGGAATGTCCGGGACGCCGGGATATGCGGCTCCCGAGGTGTGGGAAGGCTCGCCAGCCGATATCCGCAGCGACTTGTACTCCGTCGGCGTGATGGCCTACGAGGCGCTTACGGGTAAGCACCCCTTCGCGGGTCGCACGGTGCGCGATGTCGTCTCCGGTCAGCTCGAGGGATGGGTCTCTTCCCCCGGGGTGCACGGCGTGCGAGTGCCCGTCGATCTCGAGCGGGTCATGATGCGGGCCCTCGAGCGCAAGCCCGGCCTGCGTCAGGGGAGCGCGGATGAATTCATGGAGGGAATGGGTGTAGAGGATCGGATTGGCGAGATCCTCGGAGGGAAGCTCGTCGGACGCGAGAAGGAGATGGCTCGCATCGAAGAGATCCTCCTGTCCACCGAGCCAGGAACGCCGACATTGCTCTATGTCACGGGGGAGCCTGGGGTCGGAAGGACCGCCTTCCTCGAAGAACTGGGGCAAAGAGCCATACGAGAAGGGGCGCGGCTGTCCCGACTCAATTCACTATTCGAAACTTCGCCCGAAGTTCAGATCGGTGAATTCCTGCATCTAGAAGACCCTGACTTGAATCTGGCAAACATCACCGAAAGCCTTTGGAAGCAATCCGCGGAGCGCCCCGTGGTCTTCTGGACGAGCCCGGCGATCGAAGAGGAGGCGCCTGGAGACAGCCTGCGTCCCTTGGCTCGCTTCCTCTGGGCACTCTCCCGCGAACGGAACATCAGGACGCGGGTGCTCTTTGTCGTCAGCGCGACGGGCGTCCCGCCGCAGCTGGAGAGTTTTGAGAACGCACTCCACCTCGGCCCCTTTTCCTATGAGGACACCTTGACGTACGTCGGTGGTCTCCTGGGAAACGCCCACCTGGAGGAGGCTCTCCTCAGTCACATGCACAAGGTCTCCGGTGGCAATGCGGACGCGTTGACCTCCACCATTACCTCACTCATTGAGCAACGGCTGATCACCCGCCGCGAAAACCGATGGTTCTTCCGCGAGAACCAAACCATCCAATCCATTCAAGTCCCTACCCTGACGGGGCCATGGTCCTCGTCATGGACTCATTTGAGCGAGACCGAGCGTCGCACCTTGATCACCATTGAGTTGCTGCCCGCAGGCATCCCGCAGAATCGGAGCGGATCTCCCCTGGACTATGACGATGTTGTCGAGATCCTTTTGGCAAAGGGCTGGGTCAGGCGGAATGCCTCTCGGGTGGGGATTTCGTCGGAGGGAATTCGCTCGGCGATTCGCGCCGGGGCGAACCCAACCGACAGAAAGCAGGCGGCGTTGGCTCTTCTCGAGCTCGACGGAATGCTGACTCGGGAAGAACGGGCTGACCTCGCAATGGCCTATCAGTCGGGGCAGATCGCCCTTGATGAGGGTAGATGGGCGGCCGACGCCGCGCTCAAGAGAAAAGACTACCGCCGAGCCGCATCCCGCCTCGAGCGATGTCTTCGAATCGCGACTGAGCTCAAGAATGCAGACGTCGCGCGGGAGATTTCATTGAGGTTGGCTGAGCTGTTGCACACGGCTGGCGAGGATGAGCGTGCCGAATGGTGCCTGACGGAACTGTTCGCATGGCGCGAGGCAGCCGAGGGCACACCGCTGGCGAATCGAGAGTACCAGTTGGGTACCATATACGCCTCTCTAGGGAAGCTCGACAACGCTTCAAACAAGTTCACAACCGCCATACGCCTTTCGACTGATGTCAAGGACGACTCCCTACTCTTGCGGGCTCATGCGGGACTTGCACAAATTGAGTGGCAGCATCATGGCGGTGATGTGC
>Ga0099791_10000085_pt1 | contig 29627 bp, 21 predicted proteins | sample Rivendell_Oct201_7_FD_77318 | JGI IMG/M metagenome (GOLD analysis project Ga0099791, IMG submission 77318) | Vadose zone soil and rhizosphere microbial communities from the Eel River Critical Zone Observatory, Northern California to study diel... | ecosystem: Environmental > Terrestrial > Soil... | reverse complement strand
TCCCCACCCAACCCATTCCCCTTAATGGAGGGCCCCTCTTTTTCCCCCCAGGAACGCATCCACGGAGCCAAAGTCCGTTGCACCTTTCTTGCTGGTTGCCGCGGCGCGAGAAAGGAGATGGATGAAAGGCTCACGAACGTTGTCTTCATCGTACGCGCGCTTCATGGAGAAGTTCTCCGCGGCCGTCAGCGACTGGACCGGCTTCCTGATCCAGCGCGCGCAGAACAAGACGGCGCGGGCCATGTCGATCAAGCTGACAAACGAAAGCAGCTCACGTTGAACGGGGGCGAATCATGTCGGTACTCTTACAGGTGTGCTTTGTAATTGTAACAATCGCGATTGTTGCCATCGCGGTCGCAACGATCAAGGTGATGCAGCACTTCCGCCGGAGCTCGGACGAGTTCTCGAGGCTCGCTGTGGAAGCGGGACAGCTGATCGATCAGCTCGGCAACGTCGCGCGCGACGCCCAGGAGATCGTCAGCTCGTTCCGGGACGTAGCGCCTCGCGTGCGTCGCGTGATGGATCGGTTCGAGGCGGTGGGAGATCGCGCGGTGACGCTTTCCGACACCGTGATTCGCGAGGTGGAGATGCCGGTGCGCACCCTCGTCGCGCTGGTGCGCGGATTTCGATACGGAGCACAGCAGCTCGTCGAGCGACTCACGCAACGTTTCACAGGTCGCGTGTCGACCAACGGAGGACGAAACTATGAATGATCACGGCTACAGGAACGATGTCGGCGAGCAGGGGGCGACCGGGATCACCCTGACGGGATTTCTGATCGGCGCCATCTTCGGAGCGGGCGTGGCTCTGCTGCTCGCGCCGGGTGCCGGCAGCGAGACGAGACGCAAGGTGCGCGAGGCCGCGCGCAAGCTCGGGACCGCCGCGAACGAGGCGATGAGCCACGTGCGTGAAGGGGACTTTGGCGGCCGCGAGAGCGAGAGCGGGTTCCGCGGAGGACCGGGGGATGAGTCCTTCCGCTCGGGCGGCAGACGCGACCCCATGCCGGGAGCGCGCACGCCGCAGCCTGGGACCTCGGGAGCGGCTTCGTAGCGCTCCCCCCAGCCAGCTCCGCGCACGGTCCGTTCGTTCATGTCGATGCCAGAGGGGTCAAGCCTAGCTGGTAGCAGGGGCACTACTCGTATCGGAGCGACTCGATCGCGTCGAGAGACGCGGCGCGGCGGGCGGGCCAAACTCCGAAGAGAATGCCTACTGCTGCTGAGAAGACGAAGGCGAGCAGGATCGAGGATGCCCCCACCGACGTGTTCCAGTGGAAGGCGCTCCGCGCGATGATCGCCGTGCCCGCGCCAAACATGATTCCGAACATTCCCCCCAGGAGACAGAGGACCACCGCCTCGATCAGGAACTGAAGCAGAATCGTCTTCTGGGTAGCGCCGAGCGCCTTGCGGATTCCGATCTCTCGCGTGCGCTCGGTCACCGAGACCAGCATGATGTTCATGATGCCGATTCCCCCGACCAGAAGGCTCACCGCCGCAATACCCGCGAGAAGGTAGGTGAAGACCTGCGTGGTCTCGCCGAGCGTCGTCAGGAAATCCGCCTGATTCCGGATCTGGAAATCATCGTCCTGCCCTGGTCTCAGCCGGTGCTCGCGCCGGAGGATTCGCTGGATCTCCGCCATCGTGACCGGAATGTCATCCTCGGTGGGCGCGAGAACGTTGACGGTCCGGAGGCGGTCGCTGCCGACGAGCCGGTAGCGCGCGGTCTCGATGGGGACGAGCACCTGGTCGTCCGGATTGGCGAAGCCGCCGCCCGTGCCCTTGGAGGCCAGCACCCCCGCCACCTCGAACTGAACGCCGTTGATCCGGATCTCGGCGCCGACCATCGCCTCGGGTGAGCTGACTCCCAGATCGGACAGCACCTGGGAGCCGACGATTGCCACCGTCCGGCGCGCCGCGTTCTCGGGCTCGCTGAACATGCGGCCCGCCGCGATCGCGAACTTGCGGACCTCGAGATAGTTGGCCGTGGTCCCCACGATCGAGGTGTTCGTGTTCTGGTTCTCGTACTGGACCTGCATCTGGCGCGACATCTCGGGCTGGACCGCCGCGACGAACTGCCCGCGGTCCTCGATCGCACGCGCGTCGTCCATGGTGAGCGGGGCGCGGTCGCTGCCCGACGCAACCCCTCCCTGGCCGCGCGCCTGACCGGGCATCACCGTGAGGAGCGTGGTGCCCAGGGAAGAGATCCGCTCCTTCACCGATTGCTGCGCGCCGCGGCCGAGCGCGACCATGGCGATCACGGCTCCGACGCCGATCACGATGCCCAGCATCGTGAGGAACGAGCGGAGCTTGTTCGCGCGGAGGGAGTCGAGCGCGACCTGGATGGTCTCACCGATCTGCATCCGGGGATCCATGTCAGCGCCCTCCGCCGCCGCCACCACCGCCGCCGCGTCCGCCAGCGCCACCGCCACCGCCCGGAACTCCGGGGACGCCGCTTCCCATGCGCTCGCGGATCCGGCTCTGGGTCTGGGCCCGATTCGCCTGCGCCTCCGCGACACCGAGGAGCACGACCTGCTCTCCCTCGTTCACGCCGCCGAGGACCTGCGCGTAGTCGAAGTCGCTCAGGCCCAGCCTCACGACCCGGGGCTCGAGCCCGCGCTCGTTCTTCACGAACGCGATCTGCGCGCGATTCGCGCGCCCAGCGCCGCCGGTGCCTGCGCTACCCGTGCCTCCGCCACCGCCGCGGCCCCCGCGACGGGCGCGCCACCGCGCGCGCATCGAATCGCTCGGCGCGCCTCCGGCGCTATCCCCGCGTGCGGCGCGCTCCTGGGCCCTGTCTTTCATTTGCTCGTCCACCTGCGCCTTCACCTTGGCGGGATCGAGGCCAAGAGCTTGCGCCACGATGGGAAGCTCGCGCACGCTCCGAACCGCATCCACGGGAATCGCCGGCACGTCGTTCCGCTCGTCCACCAGCATCGTGACCTCGCCGTTCATGCCCGGAAGCAGAACGCCGCTCTCGTTACTGACCGAGATCAGGACGGGGAAGTTGGTCACCGACTGCTGGATCACGGCCTGGGGCTCGATCTTCTCCACATGCCCGGCGAAGGTTCTCTGCGGAAACGCGTCCACCGTCACGCTGGCGGCCTGCCCGGTTTTCACGTTGCCGATGTCGGTTTCGCCGACCATCGCGCGCATCCGTACCTTTGCCAGATCCGCCATCATGAGAAGGGTGGTCCCTCCGCTTGCCGAGGAGGTGGCGGAGGAGATGACCTGCCCGTTCGAGACCGGTTGTTGCAAGATCGTGCCGGTGATGGGGGCGCGCACGGTAGCGTCATCGCGGCGCTGCTTGGCGATGTCGAGATCGGTGCGGGCCTTCACCAGCTGCGCCTGAGCATTGGCGTAGTCCAGGGTCGCCGCCTCGTGCTCGTCGGCGGTGATGATCTGCTTCGCGTAGAGCTCATCGGAGCGTGTTTTCTGCGCGTTCGAGATCTGCACCTTTGCCTGCGCGGCCCTGAGCGCAGCCAGCGCCTGGTCGTACTGGTTCTGGACGTCGCGTGGATCGATCTGGGCGAGCAGGGCGCCCTTCTGGACGAACGATCCGACCTGCACCGGCATCCGGATGATCTGCCCGGACGCCTTGGACTTCACCTCGACGAGATCGATCGGCTCGACCGTACCGGTGGCCTGGATCGAGAGCGCGATGTCCCGGCGCTCGACGGCCGCGGTCATGATCTTGGTCTTGTCGCCCCCGTGCTTCGAGCCGCGCACGATCAGGAGCGTGGCGATGACGAGCACCAGGACGGCCGCGATCGCGATGGGACGCCGCGTGAGGCTCCAAACCTGCCCCACCCACGGTCTTCGTTCTACGCGTGCCGGGGTGGCCATGTCAGAGCTCCCTGCCCACGAGCGCCTCGAGCCGGGCCTTCGCGACGCGAAGGTCGTACCGTGCGCGGATCAGGTCACTGCGGGCTTGATTGAGCTGCGTCTGGGATGTGAGGACGTCGAGCAGCGTGGAGGCTCCCACGGCGTAGCGTTGCTGCTGAACGCGCAGGTCCTCCTCGGCGGCGTCCAGGGAAGCGCTGAGCGAGGTCACGCGCTCCTCGGCGGAGCGGAAGGCGCCGAGCTGCGTGGTCACGTCCTCGGTCGCCCCGAGGCGCGCGTCGCGGAGCGTGGCCTCGGCGTTCTCCTGGTCCACCTTGGCCTGCGTGAGGCGCTGCTCGCGCTGGAACTGGTTGAAGAGGGGAAGCGAGGCCGTGAACCGGAGCGATCCCGAATAGGAGAAGTCGCTCGATGCGAGCTCGGGAGCGGTTCCGCTCCCGCTCCCGCTGCGCGAGTAGCTGGCCGAAAGGGAAGGAAGATAGTCGGTCCAGGCGCTGCGCCGCGCCGCCTCCGCCGCGTCGAGCAGTGCCTTCGATTGCTGGACCGCGGGGCCGTTCTGCGCGAGCTGGCGCAGCGAGGCGTCATCCAGGACGAGCCCCGGACGCTCTCCGGTGTCGGGCGCCGCGGTGACGGGCTCCGGCGACCCGATCGTGCGGGTCAACGCCGCGTTGGCGGTCTCCAGCGCGTTCCGTGCGTCGGTGATGGCGAGCTGGGCCGTGCGGAACTGGATCTCCGCCCGGAGCGAATCGGAGCGCGTGGCGGCGCGCGCCAGGACCCGCGCGATGGCGGTCTTGCGCTGAAGCTCCGCCTGGTCGAGCTGGGCCGCGGCGGCGGCCTGAGACTCGCGGGCGGCGAGCACGTTGAAGTACTGCTGCTCCGCCGCCAGCGTCGCGTTCCACTGCTGGGCCGTCTCGTTGACTTGGGCCGCGGTGCCCCGCGCGCGCGCCTGTCGCAGGTCGAAGAACCGCTGGCCCCCGGTGAAGAGATCGACGTTGGCCGACAGCCCGGCGTTGGAGGACCAGGGGTCGCTGGGCAGGGTGATGATTTGCCCGTTTTCCACCCGCGTGCGGGAACCCGAGGCGAACTGGCGCGTCGCGCCCACGCTGAGACTCACATTGGGGAGAAATGCCCCGTACGCGCTTCGCACCGCTGCGGCGCTCGTCCTGGCCTGTCCCTGCGCCTGGATCACCACCAGCGCGTTCTTCCGTGCCATCGCGACCGCCTCCTGGAGCGTGATGGCCCGCTGCGCGAGCGCCGGGATGGGCCCGGCGCTCGCAGCGATCAGCGTCACGACGAGAACGAAGCGTGTACCCCACACCTTCACGTGCTCACCCTCCTGTAGGTGCGCTTGATTTCACGCGAGGAGCCGATCCGATACTGACGAAACATGGAAACCTCCTTGGATCCGAAGCAGATACGACACGTGGCGCCCGGAACGGCTGTGAGCCGCTCCAATCCCTTGGCACGGAAACGCCCCTCATCACGAGTAAGATACGCCGAAGGTCATGGCAGAGATGTGGCGGGTGGTTGGCAATTCTCGCCGCTTTCGGCCGGGGCCCTTTTTGGCCGGAAGCTATTGCCACACAGAGGGACGCGGATGCCACATCTCTGCAAAACATCCCGCGTACCATAAGGTGTGAATGCACCCGAGAAGATTCAAGCGAAGCACTTGGTCCAGGAACCGCTCCGGGAGCACGGGATCGACACAGGGAGGGAAGGCGTGACCCAGCGAATTCTCGTCGTCGAGGATGATGCGCGGATCGCGGATCTGATCTCGAAGAATCTCGATGCGGTCGGGTACGAGTGCCACCGGTCGCCGGACGGCGGCCGCGCGCTGGCCGATTTCGCGAAGCTCAAGCCCGCGCTGGTCGTGCTCGATCTCGGGCTCCCCGGAATGGACGGGCTCGAGGTGACGCGCCGCATCCGGAAGGAGAGCGACGTTCCCATCCTCATGGTCACGGCCCGCTCGGGAGAGAGCGACAAGCTGCTCGGTCTCGAGCTGGGCGCGGACGACTACATCACGAAGCCCTTCAGCACCGCCGAGCTCACCGCGCGCGTGCGCGCGCTCCTGCGGCGCTCGACCGGCACGGTCACCGAGCGCATTCTCGAATTCGGGGCGCTGCGCATCGATCCGGGCCGTCGGTCGCTCGAGCGCGACGGATCCGCCGTCCCGCTCACCACGCTCGAGTTCGACGTTCTCTATTTCCTGGCGTCGCGAGCCGGGCGTGTATTCAGCCGCGAGGCGCTGATGGAGCAGGTGTGGGGGACCGATCGCGTCGTGGACGACCGCTCGATCGACAGCCTGATCAGCCGCGTGCGCCGCAAGCTGGAGAAGGATCCTTCGAACCCGCGCTATCTCCAGACCGTCTGGGGAGCGGGCTACCGGTTCGCCGAAACCGCATGAGCGCTCCCCACAAGCGAAGCCTCTTCTGGACCGTCGCGGCGATCTTTCTCCTGACCGCCATCATCGGGACGCTGCTGCAGGCGCTCGTGGCTTCCGCGGTGCTTCACCCTCTCGAACTCCGGGAGGCGAAGGCGCGCGCGGAGCTCGCGGCCACCGCCCTATCCTCCGCGCTCGCGTCGGCGCCGAGCATGCCCAAGGCCGCGGAGCTGGACACCCTGCTCGCCCGCTACCGCGAGCCGGTCCGCCCCGCGTGGATCCTCTTCCGCGCCTCGGACGGCACGGTGACCACCTCGCCGCCGGGGCGCTCCCTGGGGCTTCCGCCCGGCTCTCGCGACCGCGGCGACCGGGGCCGCATCGAGACACTGGCGCGCCACGACGTGGTTCGCGGGGGGCGCCCCGCCGGTGAGATTCTCGTCGTCCGACGGATGCGTCCGCGCGGCGCGATGGGGTTCCTGGAGGAGCCGCGCGAGGCGCTCTTTCTCTTCCCGGTCGCGATCGCGGCATCGGCGTTCGCCGGACTCGTGCTCATGCGGCTTCTCGTGCGGCGCCTTCGCGCGATGGAGGTGCTCGCGTCGCGCGTCGCCGAAGGGGACCTCTCGGTCCGGATCGCGGACAAGAGCGGCGATGAGATCGGCCGTCTCGCGGAGCAGCTCGACCGCATGACCGATCGGCTCGCCTCGGCGCGAAGCGAGCTTCACGAGACGGAGCTCCAGCGCCGGCAGCTCTTCGCGGACATCACGCACGAGCTGGCCACGCCGCTCACGTCCATCCGCGGATACGCGGAGACGCTCCTGGATCCCGGCGTTCCGGTCTCGCCGGAGGAGCGCACGAAGTACGTGCGCGGTCTCTTGGACGAGTCGCGGCGCATGGATCTGCTCATCCGTGATCTGTTCGAGCTGGCGCGCCTCGAGGCGGGCGCGGCGCCCCTCCACAAGGAGCGCCTCGACTGGGCGGCGCTGGGCCGCAACACGATCGAGCGCTTTCAGCCGCGCTTTCGAAAAGCGGGCCTGACGCTCCTCTGGCACGAGCGAGGTCCGGAGGCCTGGATCGACGCGGACGGCCGGCGCATGGAGCAGGCGCTGGAGAACCTGCTCGTCAACGCGCTTCGCTACGTCCATGCCGGCGGCCACGTCGAGGTCACGCTGGAGCCCGCTGCCGGGACGATGCACCGTCTCGTGGTGAGCGATGACGGTCCAGGAATTCCGCCGGAGGAGCTCTCGCTGGTGTTCGGCCGCTTCTATCGGGGCTCCTCGTCTTCGAGCACGGGAAGTGACGAGGGTCAGGGCGGCTCGGGGCTGGGGCTTTCGATCGTGCGGGAGATCGTGGAGCGGCACGGCGGAACTGCCACGGCCAGGACGAGCCCGTCCGGGGGACTCGCCATCGTGCTCGAGCTTCCTACCGCCTCTTACTGAGACGATCCGCGCCAGTTTGTAGAAAGGCTAGCGCTCCCGTGCATGCCGGAACATAGGTATCCTCCATGAGTGAGACCCTGACGGGGGCTCAAGCATCCCGCGTGCCGGGCTTCGTCGCTCTGGATGCCGGTACGGTCGCGGCAGTTGGGACGCGCGTCATGGCCGCCGCGGGGTTGGGTTTGTAATTCTTGCTGCGGTGAACGGCCGCTGAATTCAGAGGAGGGATGGGTGAAGGACGAAGAGCTCTTCTCCGGGCGCACGTACGACGATTTTCTGTTCCGCCCCCAGAAGGGAACCGCGGCCTCCCGCTCCGAGGTTCGCCTCACGACGCAGGGCACGCGAGGGATCACGCTCGAGCTGCCGATCCTGTCCGCCAACATGGACAGCGTGACCGAGTCGCGCATGGCGCGCGTCCTGGCGCTCGAGGGAGGGCTGGGAGTCATCCATCGGGGAATGTCGAAGGTGGGCATCGGTCCGGGCCGCGGCTGCCGCACGCGCGTCGAGACCGCTGCGGGCGTGCCGCAGCTCCAGGCGGTGCACGAGGCATGGAGCGCCGTCGGCGCGTCCATTCCGATCATCGCGGACGGAGGCGTCCACAACGACAAGGACCTGTTCCTGGCCCTCATCTGCGGAGCCTCTTCCGTGATGCTGGGAAGCCTCCTCTCCGGAACGGACGAGGCGCCGGGAACGGTGATCCTGGACCCGGCGACGGGGGAGAAGCGGAAGATCTACCGCGGCATGACCTCGCCCCAGGCGGTCTTCGAAGCGCTCTACGACGACGCCGATCCCGAGAGCATGGAGTTGGCGCTCGAGACGCCCGCGGAGGGGCAGGAGGTCCAGGTGCCCTATGGAAGCGTGCGCGACGTGCTGCAGCGAATGCGCGGACATCTTCGCTCGGCGGTCAGCTACGGCGGCGAGAGCTCCCTCGCCGTGGTGCGCGCCAAGGTGCTCGCGGATCCCGCCTCCTTCCTGATCCGTCTCTCCGCAGCCTCCCGCCAGGAATCCTTCGAGCGCTGAGGAGATCGTGCGATTCTCGGAGGTGGCTTCCACGTCGGGTCGCATCGCCAAGACCCGCTCGCGCACGGAGAAGACGGCGCTTCTGGCCGGGCTCTTGCGCCGGCTCGAGCCCGGCGAGGTGGGAGCGGCGGTCGCGTTTCTCTCGGGCGGGCCGCGGCAGGCGCGTCTGGGCCTGGGCGGCGCGGGCGTCCACGGCGCGGCGCGCGTTCCGCGCGCATCGGCCCCAAGCCTCTCGGTCCTGGACGTGGACGAGACCCTGGGCAGGATCGCATCGGTCTCGGGTCCGGGTTCGGGTGCTATGCGTCCACGGCTCTTCGCCTCCCTGCTGGAGCGGGCGACGGAGGAGGAAGCGGATTTTCTGATCCGCCTCGTGCTCGGCGAGCTGCGCCAGGGAGCGCTGGCCGGCCTCATGGAAGAGGCGCTCGCCAAGGCGACGGAGATTCCGGTCTCGGAGATCCGGCGCGCCCTGATGGTCTCGGGCGACTCGGGCGCCGTGGCCCATGCCGCGCTCACGGAAGGGCGCGCGGGTCTTTCGCGATTCCGGCTCCAGCTCTTCCGGCCGCTCCAGCCCATGCTCGCCCAGCCGGGAGAGGATCTGGAGGAGGCGCTCGAGCGCCTCGGCGAAGCCGCGCTGGAGTACAAGATCGACGGCGCGCGCGTGCAGGTCCACAAGTCCGGGAGCGACGTGCGGGTCTACTCGCGCCTCCTGAACGACGTCACCGTGGCGGTCCCCGAGATCGTGCAGGCGGTAGCCCAGCTCCCTGCGCGCGAGATGATCCTGGACGGCGAGGTGATCGCCTTGCGGCCGGACGGGCGGCCGATGCCCTTCCAGCTGACGATGCGCCGCTTCGGCCGAAAGCTCGACGTCGAGGGGCTCCGCTCCGAGATCCCGCTCACCCCGTTCTTCTTCGATCTCCTCTATCTGGACGGCCGCGATCTGATCGACGCTCCCGCGCGCGAGCGCATCGATGCCCTGAGCGCCGCAGCAACCGGGCTCACGATTCCAAGGCGCGGGGCAACGGACCCGGCGGAGGCGGAAGCGTTCCTCCAGGAATCGCTCGCGCGCGGCCACGAGGGAATCATGGTGAAGTCGGTCGCGGCCCCCTACGAGGCGGGACGCCGCGGATTCACCTGGCTCAAGATCAAGCCCTGGCACACGCTCGATCTCGTGGTGCTGGCCGCCGATTGGGGCCACGGCAGGCGGAGCGGCAAGCTCAGCAACATCCATCTCGGGGCCCGGGACCCCATCTCCGGTGCATTCGTCATGCTGGGGAAGACCTTCAAGGGGATGACCGACGCCATGCTCGAGTGGCAGACGAAGCGATTCCAGGAGATCGCGGTGGCGACGGACGGGTACACGGTGCACCTCCGCCCGGAGATCGTCGTGGAGGTGGCGTTCGGCGACGTCCAGGAGAGCCCGCACTACCCGGCGGGGCTGGCTCTCCGCTTCGCGCGCGTCAAACGCTACCGCGAGGACAAGACGGCCGAGCAGGCGGACACCATCGAGACCGTTCGCGCGATCCACGCGAGGAGTCTCGAGGGTGCCGCTTGATCGGCCTGCGCGGCGTCGCAATCGCCCTCCTGTTCGCGTTCCCGTTCCGGTACAGTCCCCATGCCGTCGTGGTTCGGGAGAATCGTTCTCCCATCCGACCCACCGGGAACGCGGTCCCGTGGACCGCGGAATCCCGGGAACCGCAGGGAATCCCCAGGGAGACATGACTCTCGATTCCAGACCGGACGTCCTGGCACCTCCGGTGGAGTCCCGCGACGTCGTCTGCGGCATGCGCGTCCGCTCCGATTCCACGCATCGCGCAGTCCATGGTGGCCGGACGTACTATTTTTGCAGCGCGGGTTGTGCATCGAAATTCCGTGCGGCTCCGGAGCGCTACCTCGGGCAATCTCCGGGGCAGGGACATTCTCTCGAGTCTCATCCCCATCACGCGCCCCGTAGGGAACTCCCGGCTCGACCGCACGCGACCACCTGGACCTGCCCCATGCATCCTCAGATCGTGCGCGACCGGCCAGGCTCGTGCCCGATCTGCGGCATGGCACTCGAGCCGATGGGCGGCGAGGTGGAGGATGACCATGAGCTGCGGGACATGTCGCGGCGCCTCGCGGCCTCGGCGGCGCTCGTCCTTCCGCTCCTGATCCTCGAGATGGGCGGCATGCTCGCCGGTGGGGTGCACGGCGCGGGCGCCGGCAGGCGCGCGTGGCTCCTCTTCCTTCTCGCGACCCCGGTTTGCACGTGGGGCGCGTGGCCCTTCTACATCCGCGCGGTCGAATCGATCCGGAATCGAAGCCTCAACATGTTCACCTTGATCGGGCTCGGCGTATTCACGTCGTACACCCTGAGCGCTCTCGCGGTCCTCGCCCCCGGCATCTTCCCGGCGTCCTTCCGCGGCCCTTCCGGAGAGGTCCCGGACTATTTCGAAGCCTCGGGGGTTATCGTCGCCCTCGTCCTGCTGGGACAGGTGCTCGAGCTGCGGGCACGGCGCCGGACGCGCGGCGCGATCCGAATGCTTCTCGGCTTGAATCCGGCCAGCGCGCATCGCCTCGGCGCGGACGGTTCCGAGGTGGAAGTTCCTTTGGGAGAGATTCAGGTCGGCGACCGGTTGAGGGTCCGCCCCGGGGAGAAGATTCCCGTGGACGGGGTTGTCCTCGAAGGCGTGAGCACCGTGGACGAGTCGATGGTTTCCGGCGAATCTCTGCCGGTCGAGAAGATGCCGGGGGCGCGCGTGGTCGGCGGAACGCTGAATCAGACCGGAAGCTTCGTGATGCGCGCGGAGCGCGTCGGAAGCGATACGCTGCTTGCCCGCATCGTAATGATGGTGGGGCAGGCCCAGCGGACCCGGGCTCCCATCCAGAGGCTCGCCGACCGCGTGTCGGCGATTTTTGTTCCGGTCGTGGTCGCGATCGCGGTGATCACCTTCGCCACCTGGGCGCTGGCCGGACCGGATCCGCGTCTGGCGAACGCGGTCGTGAACACCATCGCCGTCCTCATCATCGCGTGTCCCTGCGCGCTGGGGCTGGCGACGCCCATGTCCATCATGGTTGCGACAGGACGTGCCGCACGAATGGGAGTCCTGTTCCGGAACGCGGAGGCGATCGAGGCGATGCGCCAGGTGGACATGCTTCTCGTCGACAAGACCGGAACGCTGACCCTGGGAAGGCCGAAGCTTGTCCGCGTGCTTCCGGTCGCGCCGTTTCAGGAGTCGGAGCTCCTGCGCCTCACCGCCGCGGTGGAGCGGGGGAGCTCCCATCCCTTTGGCGAAGCCATCGTGACGGGAGCGGAGGAGCGCGGGATCCTCCCCGACGCTTCGGAGGGATTCCAGTCACTGACCGGGAAGGGCGTGCGTGGGATCGTATCCGGGCGGAAGGTCGTGGTCGGCACGCCCGCGCTCCTATCCGAGGAGCGCGCCGACGTGACCTCCCTCGGATCGCAGGAGGCGGCCTTGCGAGCCGAAGGCCAATCGGTCCTGTTCGTGGCCGTGGACGGAGCCCTCGCGGGTCTCCTGTCGGTGGCGGATCCGATCAAGCCCGGCGCATCGCAGGCGCTCGAAGCGCTTCGCGCCTCCGGAATTCGCGTGATCATGGTTACCGGCGACGGCCGCGCGACCGCGTTCGCCGTCGCGCGGCGGCTCGGGATCGAGGAGGTGCACGCGGAAGTGCTGCCCGAAGAGAAGGTGGAACTCGTGAAGCGGCTCGAAGGAGAAGGACACGTGGTCGCCATGGCGGGAGATGGAATCAACGACGCTCCAGCGCTGGCGCAGGCATCGGTCGGGATCGCGATGGGCACCGGAACCGACATCGCGATCGAGAGCGCCGCGATCACTCTCGTGAAAGGAGATCTGGACGGGATCCTCCGCGCGCGCCGGCTGAGCCAAGCGACGGTTTCCAACATCCGGCAGAATCTCTTCTTTGCGTTCTTCTACAACACGATCGGCGTGCCGATCGCGGCGGGCACGCTCTATCCCGTGTTCGGAATCCTGCTCAGCCCCATGATCGCCGCCGCGGCGATGAGCCTGAGCAGCGTCTCGGTGATCGTGAACGCGCTCCGGCTGAATCGGATTCCGATAGGAGCGGCGCGGGCGGTCCCGGCTCTTCTCCTGATCGTTCTCGCCGCGTGCTCCCTTCTCGGCTGCGCGAAGCAGGGAGCCACGCGCGCGACCCGCGTCGCCGTCACGCTCGGCCGGGTCGAGACGCGGGACGTGCCCTTCGCCCTCTCGGCCTCGGGAAGCGTGGAGGCGATCCGGAGCGCGTCGGTCGGCTCGCAGGTCGGCGGCACCGTGACGAGCGTCGCCTTCCGGGAAGGGGACCACGTTCGCCAGGGACAGATCCTGATCCAGCTCGACGCGCGCCCGTTCCGGCAAGCCTGCGATCAGGCGCTCGCCACGCTGGCGCGCGACCGGGCCCTCGCGGAGGCTGCCCAGAACGACGCGGAGCGCTCTCGTGTCCTTCACGAGCAGAACATCCTGTCCCAGGCGGAGTGGGACCAAAGCCGGACCGCCGCCGAGGCGGCGGCCGCCACGGTGCGCTCCGACTCCGCGGCCGCGACCAACGCCAGGCTCAATCTCGACTACGCTGCGATTCGCGCGCCCATCGCCGGCCGGAGCGGCCGCTTGATGGTGCACGAGGGGGATTATGTCAAAGCTTCGACCAGCGACCCCCTGGTCACCATCATCCAGCCTCATCCCATCCGGGTCTCCTTCCGGATTCCGGAGCGTGACGTGCCCCTGCTGCAGCGGTATCGCGGCCAGAATCCTCAGATCTGGGTGCAGCCGGACAGCGGGCGCGCACCGCTCCTGGGCCGCCTCGCGTTCGTGGACAATGCCATCGACGCGGCCAGCGGCACGCTCCTCGTGAAGGGAGAATTCCCGAACCCGGACGGGCGGCTGGTGCCGGGGCAGTTCGTGGACGTGCGCCTGGTGCTCTATGTGGCCCCGCGCGCGACGGTGGTTCCGGTCCAGGCCGTGTCCACGGGACAGCAGGGCTCGTACGTGTACGTGATGAACGCCGACTCCACGGTCTCGCCGCGCCCCATCGAGGTGGAGCGGACGGTGGAGGACGTGGCGGTGGTGACGCATGGCCTCAAGCCGGGCGAGCCGGTGGTGACCGACGGACAGATGCGGCTCTCCCCCGGCGCCAAGATCGCCGTGCGGCGCGCCGCGGGAGCCCCTGGGTGAACTTCTCCGATCTCTTCATCCGCCGCCCCGTCGCGACCACCCTCGTGATGGCGGGCATTCTCATCTTCGGCATCGCCAGCTACCGGCTCCTTCCGGTCAGCGATCTTCCGAACGTGGACTACCCGACCATCTCCGTGAACGCAACCCTTCCCGGGGCGAGCCCCGAGACCATGGCCTCGGCGGTGGCGACCCCGCTGGAGAAGCAGTTCACCACCATCGCCGGCATCGACGCCATGACGTCCTCCAGCGCGCAGGGGTCCACCTCGATCACGCTCCAGTTCACCCTGGATCGCCAGATCGACGCGGCCGCGCAGGACGTCCAGGCGGCAATCGCCAAGACCCTGCGCTCGCTCCCGAGCGGAATCACGCCTCCGTCGTATCAAAAAGTGAATCCGGCCGATCAGCCGATTCTCTTCCTCGTCGTCACCTCGGACCTGCTCTCCCTGTCCCAGCTCGACGACTACGCGGAGAATGTGCTGGCGCAGCGAATCTCCACGGTCAAGGGCGTGGCGCAGGTCTCCGTCTTCGGCTCGCAAAAATACGCCGTGCGGATCCGGCTCGATCCCCGCGCGCTCAACTCGCGTGGGATCGCGATCGGCGCCGTGAGCGACGCGGTCCAGTCCGCGAACGTGAACCTGCCCACCGGGATCCTGTACGGGCCGCTCCGCTCGGCGACGGTGCAGACCCAGGGCCAACTCCGGAACGCGAAGGAGTTCGGAGATCTCATCATCTCCTACAAGGACAGCTCTCCCGTGCGGCTCCGCGACGTGGCTCAAGTCGTGGACGACGTGCAGAGCAACAAGGTGGCGAGCTGGTTCAACGGCCGCCGCAACATCACGCTCGCGGTCCAGCGCCAGCCCGGGGTCAACACGGTCGAAGTAGCTTCCGCGGTCAAGAAGATGGTCGAGCGCCTCAGCGCCCAACTGCCGCCTTCGGTGGAGGTGCACACGCTCTACGACCGCTCGGTCTCGATCAAGCGATCGGTGGAGGACGTGCAGTTCACGCTCCTCCTCACGCTGGCGCTGGTGGTTCTCGTGATCTTCCTCTTCCTTCGGAACCTGCCCGCGACGATCATCCCCAGCCTTTCGCTCCCGATCTCGATCGTGGGCACGTTCGCCGTGATGTACCTCCTGCATTTCAATCTGGACAACCTTTCCCTGATGGCGCTCACGCTCTCGGTCGGGTTCGTGGTGGACGACGCCATCGTCATGCTCGAGAACATCCACCGCCACATGGAGACGGGAAAGAGCCCGCTTCGCGCCGCGCTGGACGGCTCCCGCGAGATCGGATTTACGATTCTCTCCATGACGATCTCCCTGGTCGCGGTGTTCATCCCGGTGCTCCTCCTGGGAGGGCTCCTGGGGCGCCTCTTCCATGAGTTCGCCGTGACGATCAGCGCCGCGATTCTCGTGTCGGGCCTGGTGTCGCTGACCCTGACTCCGATGCTCTGCAGCCGCTTTCTCAAGCTGGACCACAAGACCCAGCACGGCCGCGCGTTCCGGACGGTCGAGGCGGGATACCAGAGCATGTTCCGCTTCTACGAGAAGACGCTCGCCTGGGTGATGGATCACCGCCGCGCCACGATGGCCTTCTCGCTCGTGATCCTCGCCGGCACCGTCCTCCTCTACAAGATCGTGCCGAAAGGGTTCATCCCGAGCGAGGACACGGGGCGGATCATCGCCAGCACCGAGACGGCGGAGGGAACCTCCTTCGAATCCATGTCGCAGCATCAGCAGGAGGTGGCGGCCATCATCGGGAAGGACCCCAGTGTCGACTCCTACACCTCTTCGGTCGGCTCGGGCGGCGGTGTCTCCTCCACGAACCAGGGGCGCATCATCGTCAAGCTGAAGCCACGGAACCAGCGCCGGCTGTCGGCGGACGAGACCATCCGCGAGCTCCAGCCCAAGCTCACGCGCGTGCCGGGCATCCGCGTCTATCTCCAGAACCCGCCGGTGATCAACGTGGGAGGGCGGATCTCGAAGAGCCAGTACCAGTTCACGCTCCAGAGCCCGGATCTCAATCTTCTCTACTCCGGCGTGAACGATCTGCTCGAACGCCTGAATCACGTCCCGTCGCTACAAGACGTGACGAGCGATCTCCAGATCGCCAACCCGGAAGTGGACGTCGCGATCGACCGCGACCGCGCCTCGGCCCTCGGCGTGAGCGCGGCGCAGATCGAGGAGACGTTGTACGACGCGTTCGGCTCGCGCCAGGTCTCCACCATCTTCACGTCGAGCGACCAGTACTGGGTCATCATGGAGCTCCAGCCCGACTTCCAACGTGACATCAGCGCCCTTCAGAATCTCTACATCGCGACGAACACGGGCTCCCTCGTTCCTCTGGGATCCGTGGCCCGGCTGACCCCGTCGGTCGGCCCGCTCAGCGTCAACCACATGGGGCAGATCCCGTCCGTGGCCATCTCCTTCAACACCCGCCCCGGAACCTCCCTCGGCGAGGCCATCGGCGAGGTGCAGCGCGAGGCGCGCGTCACGCTGCCGCCGGGCATCACGACCAGCTTCTACGGCACGGCCCAGGTCTTCCAGGCCAGCCAGCAGGGGCTCCTCCTTCTGCTTCTCCTGGCCGTGCTCGTGATCTATCTCGTGCTGGGGATCCTCTACGAGAGCTTCATCCATCCGCTCACGATTCTCTCCGGGCTGCCCTTCGCGGGATTCGGCGCCCTGCTCACGCTGCTTCTCTTCCGCACCGAGCTCAGCATCTACGCGTTCGTCGGAATCATCATGCTGGTCGGCCTCGTGAAGAAGAACGCGATCATGATGATCGACTTCGCGCTCGAGGCGGAGCGCAAGGAGGGGAAGTCTCCGCGCGAGGCCATCGTGGAGGCATCCCTCATTCGATTCCGGCCCATCATGATGACGACGATGGCGGCGCTCATGGGAACCCTTCCGATCGCGATCGGCTTCGGCTCCGGCGCCGAGGCGCGGCGTCCGCTGGGGCTCGCGGTGGTCGGAGGGCTGGCGTTCTCGCAGCTGGTCACGCTCTACGTAACGCCGGTGATCTACACCTACCTCGACGCGTTCTCGCGGCGGCTCGGCCGCGGGAAGCGGACCGAGGAGGCTCCGGCGACCGGAGGAGGGGTGAAGGAGCGTCCCGCCGCCGCCTTCTGAGGGCTGGAATTCCCCGCCCGAAACACCTACACTCCCGTAGCTCTCTGGCTCAAGAACCCGTCCGCCCACCATCGTTTCCGGATCGAGGAGTTGGATGGAGTCCCGCCCGCCGCAAGTCAGCCATTACAAGATCGAATCCACGCTCGGGCAGGGTGGGATGGGGGTCGTGTATCTGGCGACCGACAGCGTGCTCCACCGCCGCGCCGCGCTCAAGTTCCTTCCCCAGGGTCTCGCCCAGGATCCCGAAGCCCGGCGCCGCTTCCTGAACGAAGGACGCGCCGCCGCGACGCTCAATCATCCGAATGCCGCGGTCATCTACGAGGTCGGCGCGGACGGCGACGATATCTTCCTCGCCATGGAATACGTGCCCGGGGTGACGCTCCGCGAGCTGATCCAGCAGGGGCCGCTATCCTGGAACGAAGTCGTGGACCTGACCCTCGAGATCCTGGACGCGCTCCGCGAGGCCCATTCCCACGGCATCGTCCACCGCGACATCAAGGGCGCGAACATCAAGCGCACCCCCGAGGGACGCGTCAAGGTGATGGACTTCGGCCTGGCGAAGATCACCGGCGGGAGCACGATCACGCAGAGCGGCTCCATCGTGGGAACCGCGGCCTACATGTCGCCGCAACAGGTAACGGGGCAGGAGGTGGACGGAAGGGCGGATCTCTTCTCGCTCGGCGTCCTCATGTACGAGCTCCTGACCGGAAGGCTTCCGTTCACCGGCGATCAATCCGTGGCTCTGGCGCACGCGATCCTGCACGAGGACCCGATCACGATCCGGGAGCTCCAGCCGGAAGTCCCCGCGGACCTCGAGCACATCGTCTTCAAGGCGATGATGAAGAGCGTGCTGGAACGCTACCAGAGCGCCTCCGAGATGATCGAGGATCTCACCCGCTTCCGGGACCACGACCGCATGCGGCGCTCCGGCGTCCACGAGGAGCTGGACCTGGTCGCCACGCGCGAAGTTTTCTCCGTGCGCCGCGAGCGGTTCCTGGCGCCGATGGTGGGACGCGAGCGCCCGACGGAGCGCCTCCTGACGCTTCACCGGGAGGTGCGCCTGGGAGAGGGCGCGGCGGTCTGCGTGGCGGGGGAAGCGGGCATCGGAAAGAGCCGCCTCGTCGAGGAATTCTGCCGCACCTGCCGCCGTGAGGGCTCGCGCGTGCTCGTCGCCTCGTGCCTCTTCGGGGGCGGCGGAAGCTCCTACCTGCCGGTGGCGGATGCCCTCCGCCAGTACTTTGCGCTGCGCGGCGTGGACTCCGCGCCGGCGCTCCAGCGTTTTCTCTTCGACCGCTCGCCGAGACTCGCAGGCTCCATTCCGGTCCTGAGCCGGTTCCTTCGCTTCGCCTTCGCCACGAACGGACCCACCAGTGAAGAGGAGCTCTGGGAGGTTCTGGATCAGGTGGTCGCGTTCATCGCCGAGGAGCGTCCCCTGGTGTTCGTGCTCGAAGACTTGCAGTGGGCCGACGAGGGAACGGTGCGGCTCTTCCACTTCATCGCGCGGCGCGTCGGCGGACGCCGCGTGCTCCTCGTCGGGACCTACCGGCCGGAGGAAACGACGTCGGACGCGGGAGGGCGGCAGCACGCCCTTCCGGAGGTCCTACAGCTCCTGGGACGCGAGGAGCGCTTCGAGCGGATCGAGCTCCAGCGGCTGAGCCGCGAGGAGGTGATGGAGGTCCTGAGGCGCCTCTACCCCGGAGCCCAGTGGGGAGAGGAGTTCGGCACGCTCCTCTACCGCGAGGCGGAGGGGAATCCCTTCTTCATGGTGGAGATCCTGAAATTGCTCACCGCCGAGAAGGTGCTCGCGAAACACGAGGACACCTGGATCCTGGCGACGACCGTGGACAGGATTTCGGTCCCCGAGAAGGTCTATGACGTCGTGATGCGCCGCCTGAGCCGGCTCGGCGCGCGGGAGCGGGAGATCTTGGAGCTGGGCGCCGTCGAGGGGGACATCTTCCACTCCGGCACCATCCTTCGCGGACTCGGGATCGAGCGCATGCAGCTCTTGAAGACGCTCCAGTTCCTGGAGCAGATCCATCATCTCATCCACGCCGCTGGGCCCCAGTACCACTTCGACCATTCCAAGATCCGCGAGATCCTCTACGACAGCATTCCTCCCGAGCTTCGGATCGAGTACCACACGGTGGTGGGGCAGTTCCTCGCGGAGAGCTTCGGCGAGTCGGAGGAGCACGCCAGCGTCATCGCGTACAACCTGCTCGCGGCCGGGCTCAAATCGGAGGCGCTTCCGTTTCTCATCCTGTCGGCGACCGCGGCCGCGCGTCTCTTCGCGCACGCCGACGCCATCCGTTATCTGGAGCGGGCGGAGAGCCTCCTGCACGACCTTCACCCCAACCATCCGCCGGCGGAGCGCGTCCGGCAGGTGGTGGAGATCCGCAAGCGCCGCGGGGACTATGAGTACGCGGCAGGGAGATACCGGGCCGCGCTCGTGAGCTACGAGGTGGCACTGGATCTCACGCGCGCGGCGCCCGAGGCGGACCTGGTCCGCTCGATCGGCCGCATGCACTATCTCCTGGGACACCCCGCCGAGGCCCAGCAGAGTTACGACGACGCGCTCTCCAGATACCAGACGCTCCTCGAGGAAGCCCGGGCGTCCGGGGACGAATCCCGGCTCAACACCGCTCTCCGGGAGCTGGGGAAGCTTCACTTCTTCAAAGGCGACATGGAGAACGCGGAGCGGTTCCTGCGCGAGGCCATCGCGATGGCCGAGACCCGCGGCGACGAGCGGCTCCGCACCGCCGCGCTCAACAACCTGAGCGGGATCCACTACGTCCGCGGCGATCTGGACGAGGCCTTCGCGTGCCACCGGACCTGTCTCGGCATCCGCCAGAGGCTGGGAGACGAGGCGGGGCTGGCGCAGACGCACAAGAACATGGGAATCCTCCACTACCGGCTCGGCGAGTCCCAGGAGGCCGAGAGCCACCTGAGCGAGGCGCTCGCGCTCTACCGGAAAGGGGTGGACCGTCGCGGAGAGGCGGTGACCCTGAGGCATCTGGGAAATCTCCATTATCAGGAGGGGGACCATGTCGGAGCGCAGCGCCACTGGGAGGCGTCGCTCTCCCTCTGCCGCGGGCTGGGCAACATGGAGGACCTCTGCTCCTGCCTGATGAACCTCGGGCTCGTGCGGTTCGAGCAGGGGCACTATGCGAGCGCGGAGCGGCTCTACCGCGAGTCCCTGGAGATCCGCTCTTCCCAAGGGTTGCGGACTCTTTTCTTGGCTTTGCTCCACGACAACCTGGCGGAGCTGTACCTCGACCTGCATCAGGTCGAGCGGGCCGAGGAAGAGGTGCGTCTGGCGGAGCAGATCGCCGTCGCTCTGGACAGCGCTCCCGTGCTGGCGGAGGTGCACGCGAAGCGCGCGTTGATCTCCGCATCGCGCGGAGATCTGGACGCGGCGCGCGAGCATGCACGGCTGGCCATTTCGTTCGGGGAGCCCACGGGCAACGTGGAGAGCCTGATCGAGGGGCTCATCGCTTCCGCCGAGGTCGAGCTCGCCGCGGGTAACCATGGGGAGGCGAAGCGCGCGTCGCGCCAGGCGAGAGACATCGCCCGGTGGTCCAAGATGGCGCACTTCGAGCTTCGAGCCGCGCTGACCGCCGCCCGCGCGGCCTGCGCCGAGGGGACGGGTAAAGACTCGCTGGAGGAGCTGGGAGAGGTGGTGCGGCGCGCGAACGAGCGCGGATTCCGTCCGCTCGCCGCGCGGGGCCAGAACCTGATCGGCGAGATCCTCGCGCGCTCCGGCAAGGCGGACGCCGCGGCCGAGGAGTTCACGCTCGCCGCGGATCAGATGAAGGAGATCCTGGGATCCCTCAGCGAAGAAGACCGCCGCTCCCTGGTGCACCACCCCGACTGGAAGCAGCTGATCGGGAACCTGCTCGACACGCTCGTCCAAGTGGGACGCCGCGAGGAAGCGCTGGGCTATCTGGTGGCGTTCGGCGCGGCGAGCTGCGAGCTCGTCCCCGCCGCGGAATCGCCGGCAGCCGTGCTGGCGCCGGCGGCCAGCTAGCTAGCGCGACCGCCACGGGAAGAGCGACACCCCCACGCCGGCCACGAGGCGGTTCGAGCTGGCCCCGAATTCCCCCTGCGCATTGCTCTCGTGCTGATATCCGAGGCTGGCGTTGACCGAGGCCGAGGAGCCCACGAGCACGCGCATGCCGCCCGTGAGCACAGGGGCGAGCACCGCCGTATTGTTGAACGAGAACCCGTCGTAGAAGAGCGCGCCGAATCCCACGCTCGCGAACGGGATGAACCCTCCCTGCGGTGAGAAATTGTAGGTCAGCCCCGCCGTCGCGCCCAGCGCGGTATCGCTCACTCCATTCTGCGATTCGTGCCGCGTCATGAACCCGCCCGTCACCTCGTAGTGATCGGAGACGCAGTAGCCGAGCGTCGGCGTGATCTCGAGCTTGGTGAACGTGTCCACGTTCCCATAGCCCTGGCGCTTCATGTTCCAGTGGGTGTAGGTGACCGACGGGGAGAACTCAATCGTACCCGCGGGAACCGAACGGTACACCTTCGTTCGCGAGACGCTCTGCGCGCCGTCCGCGAAATGCGGCCCCGACAGGAGTGCAGCGGCGCATACCGGCACGAGCGCCGCCCGGAACCATGGAGTGTTCATGGCAAGGCTCCTTCCCGTTGTCGACTTCGATTCAAGTGAAGTGTGAAGGGCGGCGACCCCGACCTGGCCGTTTCCCCAAAGCTCTGACTTAGCAACTTCCGAGCCCCGGATTCTGGCCCGACTCTTGCGGCCTCGTTAGCGGGATTCCTACCCGCCCATCGACGCTCGGGGGAGTATCGATGCCGCATCCACAGAAACGCAATGAAGATGAAGCCGCCCCGCCGCCGCGGGAGGTACGCCGCGCGGTGCGGACCGCCGTCGCATCGTGCCGGAGTGCGCGGTGGCGGAATGCCGCCATTGTTGCGATTTGCGTGCTCGCGATGCACGGACTGGGCTGCGAGAAGCTCCTCACCACGAAGCCCGATCCCGGCGGGCGCTTCGACACGCCGCTGCCGGGGCTGGGCAACGGGGAGCTCGGAGATTTCCAGGCGGGCCATACCCAGTTCCGGAAAGCGTTCTCGATCGCGCAGGGACTGGGTCCCATCTTCAACAACGTGTCCTGCGCCTCGTGCCACAGCGGCGACGGACGCGGGCGGCCCGAGAACATCCTGACGCGCTTCAGCCGCGGCACCGATCTCGCGATGGACGTCGGCGGTCCGCAGATCCAGAGCCGGGCCATTCCCGGGGCGGAGCCGGAGCGGCTCCCTGCAGGCGCGGACGTTTCCTACCGCATGCCCCCTCCCGTGTTCGGCGTGGGGCTGATCGAGGCGATCACGGATTCCTCGATCCTGGCCCACGAGGATCCCTCCGACGCGAATGCCGACGGCATCTCGGGGCGCGCGAACATGGTCACGCCGGCCCCGTACGTTCCGGCGACGGAGCCCGGCGGCGGAGCGGGCCCGCGCGTGGGGCGGTTCGGGCGAAAGGCGCAGGTGTCCTCGCTCCTCCAGCAGACGGTCGAGGCCTACCATCAGGATATCGGGATGACTTCCTCGTATCGGCCCACCGAGAATTCGAATCCCCTCGCGGCGCATCCGGCGAGCGATCCGGCCCAGGATCCCGAGCTGAGCGATCGCGAGGTGGAGGTGGTGATGCAGTACATGAGGATGCTGGCACCCCCCGAGCCCGGCGCGGCGAGCGCTTCCCGCACGCGCGGGGCGACGCTCTTCAGTTCTACCCAGTGCTCCCGGTGCCACGTGCCCACGCTCCACACGGGAACGCACGAGATCGAGACCCTGGCCAATCGCGACGTGACGCTCTACTCCGACCTCCTCCTGCACGACCTGGGAGACGCGCTCGCCGACAACCGTCCGGATGGGAGCGCGGACGGGCGGGAATGGCGCACGGCTCCGCTCTGGGGGCTCCGCGTGGCGCGCGAATTCCTGAACGGGCAGCTCTTCCTCCTTCACGACGGCCGCGCGCGGAGCGTCGACCAGGCGATTCGTCTCCACGGCGGCGAGGCCACCGCGGCGCACGACGCGTACCTGGCCATGCCGGCCTCCGACCAGGCAGCGCTCGTGGACTTCGTGGAGTCCCGGTGATGCGCGCCAGGGCTTTCGGGGCCGCGGTTCTGGCGGCGCTGCTCGCAGCGGGTGCGCCATCCTGCGTCCTCGGCGCGGCGCTCCCCAGACCCGGTGCGACGGAACCGTCCCTGACCTCGCCGTACCACGGCACCCTCGAGGGGCTGGCGTTCGGCGGGCACGGGGAGCTGCGCTTCGCCGAGGACCGCGAGGCCGGCGTGTCCAACCCCGACTGGTTCTCGGTCGGCCGCGTGAACGGATTCGTCTTCGCGCGCGTGTCTCCGCGGATCGACCTCGGCCTGGCGGGCTCCTGGGATCGAGCGGTCGATCATTTCGTCATGGAGCGAATGGAGGCAGCCTTCCGGGTCCGCCGATTCACGCAGGCGCACGCGGGCATCTTCCTCGTCCCTCTGGGGAGCACCAATCTCGATCACGACGCCCCGGGATACGACTTCGCGGAGCGCTCCCTCGTGGCGACGCAGCTGATCGGTGTGCCTCATGCGCAGCTGGGCGCGGGCGTTCGCAACCTCGCCCGCGCGGGACCGGCCTCGCAGCTTCTCTGGGAGGTGGACCTGGTCACCGGGTACGACGATGGAATCATCACCGAGTCCCCGGGCGGCACGCGGATTCCCAGCGGGCGGAACAACTACGGCGACAAGAACGGAATGCCCGCGGTTGCCTGGCGCGTGGCGGTCCGTTCCCGGGGCAAGGAGCTCGGGCTGGCCGCGCAGAGCGGGCAATACAATCGCACCCAGGAGGGCGGCGTGCGGGTCGACGACCCGCGCTGGGCGCACGTGCTGGTCGCGGACGGACGCACGGCCTGGGCGGGATTCCGGCTCTTCTCGGAGGCCGCGTACGCGTCCATCGACGTGCCGCCCGGGCTTCGGGATCTCTTCGCGCAACACCAGTGGGGCGCCTCGGTGGAAGCGGTGCGGACGCTCCTCGATCCCTTGTTCGGGGGATGGCGGGGCTCCGCGGTGACGGCCGGAATTCGCGCTGACGCCGTGGACTTCGACCGCTCGGTGCAGGGGGATTCCCGGATGCGGCTCTCCGCCTCCCTGAATCTCCACTCGCGGCCCCTGGCCGTGACCCGGTTCGGCTGGTACTACGAGATCCGCCGCGACCGGTTCAACAACTCGACACCCCTGGCGGGGCTCACCCTCACGGCGGCCACCTACTTCTAGCTCGAGCTGCGGCGAGAGCTTCGTGTCCTCACCCCGGCGCAGGCTGTATCATGTCTGCCGCCATGGCCGATTTCGCCGCGATCGACCGCTACCTGGAAGACCATCTCGACGAGAGCCTGGCCGAGCTGACCCGCTACGCATCCCAGCCCAGCGTCGCGGCCCAGAACCTCGGCATGGAGGAGTGCGCCCGGCTCGTCTCCGAGATGCTCCGCGCGCGCGGGTTCTCGGTGGAGGTCGTTCCCGCCGAGGGATACCCGGTCGTGATCGCCGAGCGCCCAGGCCAGAGCGAGAAGACGCTCCTCATCTACAACCACTACGACGTGCAGCCGCCGGAGCCGCTCGAGCTCTGGACCAGCCCTCCCTTCGCTCCCGCGCGCCGTGACGGACGCCTCTTTGGCCGCGGCGTGAGCGACGACAAGGGGCACCTCACGGCGCGGCTGCTCGCGCTCGATGCGCTCCTCGAGCAGGCGGGCCGTCTTCCGTGCCGCATCAAGTTCGTGATCGAAGGGGAGGAGGAGATCGGGAGCGTTCACCTGCCCGGCTTCGTGCGAAAGAACCGGGAGCGGCTTCGCGGGGACGCCTGCCTCTGGGAATTCGGCTACGTGGATCATCACGAGGTGCCCCTCCAGTACGCGGGCCTTCGCGGCATCTGCTACGTGGAGCTCTCCGTGAAGTGCCTCTCCCGCGACGTGCATTCGGGGGTCGGAGGCTCGATCTTCCCCAACGCCGCCTGGCGCCTCACCTGGGCGCTGGCGAGCCTCAAGGGCAAGGACGAGCGCATCCGGATCCCCGGCTTCTACGACCCGGTCCTTCCCCCCACCGCGCGGGACCGGGAGCTCATGGCGGAAGCCCCCGACATGGCCCAGGACTACCGCGAACGGTACGGAGTGAAGGAGTATCTCCGGGGTATGAAGGGGGGAGTGGAGCTCAAGATCGCCGAAGTGTTCGAGCCGACCTGCACTCTATGCGGGATTACCACCGGGTATCAGGGCCCGGGCAGCAAGACGGTGCTCCCGGCGGAGGCTTCCGCCAAGGTGGACTTTCGTCTCGTTCCTGACATGACTCCGGACCAGGTTCAGCGGCAGCTGAGGGCGCATCTCGACGCGGAGGGTTTTGCCGACGTTAAGATTCGTTTTCTGGGTGGAAACCCGGCGGGGAGGACCGATCCCGACCACCCGTTCCTTCGTCTCGTCGCGGAGACCGCGCGCCCGGTGTACGGGATGGCGATGACGATCGTGCCCATGGTCGGAGGCTCCGGACCGAACCATTCCTTCATCCAGGAGCTGGGTGTTCCCGTGGCTACGGCCGGATTCGGCAACCCGGATACGCGCGCGCACGCGCCGGACGAGAATCTGCGCATCGACCTGTATCTCAAACACGCGAAGCACGTCGCGCGGATGATCCACGCGTTCGCCGAGGGGGCGTGACCCGGCGCGAAGGGAAGCGGCAGTCATGAAAGTCCTGGTCATCGAAGACAGCGGTCCGACGCGCGATCTCCTGGTGCGCGCGCTTCGCTCGGAGCAGATCACGGTGGAGACCTCCTCGAGGCTCTCGACCGGACTGCGCCAGGCGCTGACCGGGCGCCACGACGTGATCGTCCTCGATCTCATGCTCCCGGATGGCGACGGGCTCGACCTCTGCAAGCGGCTGCGCCAGGAAGGGGTCCTGACACCGGTGCTCTGTCTCACGGCGCGCGGCGACGTCGCCGACCGCATCCAGGGCCTGGACGCGGGCGCCGACGACTACATGAAGAAGCCGTTCGCGCTGGCCGAGCTCCGGGCCAGGATCCGCGCGCTGGCCAGACGGCAGGGCCTGACCGCGCCGGCGCGCGTCGCGGCCGGAGCTCTCGTGATGGATTTCACCGCGCGAAAGCTCCACCGCCGCGGCGAGGAGGTGCCGCTCACCGCGCGTGAGTGGGCCGTATTGGAAGCGCTCGTCGCGAAGCAGGGAAGAGTCGTGGGCCGTACGGATCTTCTCGAGAACGTATGGCACGCGGCCGGGCGTCACGAATCCGACAGTCTCGACGTCATCCTGAGCCGCCTTCGCCGCAAGCTGGGCGGTGACGGAGAGGGGTGCGCGATCCGGACGATTCGCGGCGAGGGCTTCGTCTTCGAGGTCACCCCCTGACTCCTCATTCGCTCGAGCAACGGCTCGCGCGGATCCAGCAGCTCCTCGCACTCGGGCTGATCCTCCTCTTCGCGGGCTTCAGCATCTGGATCTCTGGCCGGACCCTCGAGCGCCAGGAGTCGACGTTCCTCCTCGACTCGGCGACCCAGATGGCGAGAAGCATCACGGTCGAGCGGCGTGACACGCCGGATCTCTCCTCGGCGGCGGAAGCGGCGCTCGAGGAGGATGCCCCCATCGGGGTCTACATCCGGGTGTTCGATGCCAAGGGAGCCGAGATCCTGTCGACCCCCGGACAGGGAGCGCCCCACGAGCACCGGCGCGAAATCCGTCTCCCCCTGGAAGGAGGAGGCTCGATCGTGGCCTCGATGTCCGACGAGCCGCGGCGGCGCGCGGTCCTCGCGATGATCCTGGCGCTCGCGATGACCGCCCTCCCGCTCCTCCTCGTCGTCAGCGCGTCCAGCCGGGTGATCGCGCGCCGCGCCCTGCGCCCTCTGTCGCGCATCGCCTCGCAGGCGGAGGACACGTCCTGGGACGGCGAGGTGCGCCGCTTCAGCAGCGATGCCGATCCCCAGGAGATCAGCGTGCTCGCCGGATCGTTCGACCGGCTCCTCGAGCGCTTGAACGAGATCCTCCGGGCGGAGCGGAACTTCACGCAGGACGCGGCGCACGAGCTGCGGACGCCGCTGACGGTGCTCTGCGGCGAGATCGAGTACGCGGTCCAGGATCCCTCCATCCCACCGCACATCCGCGACGGCCTGGACCGCGCCCTGCAGCAGGCGCGCGCCATGTCCGATCTCGTGGAGGCGCTCCTGCTCCTCCTTCGTGGATCGGATCCCGAATCGAGCGTGCGGGGTGAGCTGGGCCAGCCGGTGAACCTGAGCGATCTGGTCCGCGATCTGGACCGCGAATTCCGTGAAGCGGAACGGAAGCGCGCCGGGGACTTCGCGGTGGCGGCGGAAGACGAGGTCCTGGTGCGCGGCCACGCGACGCTTCTCGCGTCGGCGATCCGGAATCTCCTCTCGAACGCGTTCAAGTTCACCGCTCCGGGCCAGAGCATCCGGGTACGCGTGTTCAACGGGTCCGGGCGCGGCACCGTCGTGGTGGAAGATGCCGGACCCGGAATCGCGAGCGCGGACCGCGAGCGCGTCTTCGATCCCTTTTTCCGGAGTGCCGAGGCCCGGGCCGGGCACGAGGGGTTCGGTCTCGGGCTCCCGATCCTCCGGCGGGTCGCGCGCGCCCATGGAGGGGACGTCCTCGTCTCTTCCTCCACCCTGGGCGGCGCCCGCTTCGAGCTGTTCATTCCCACCTGGCTCTCCCCATCGTGAGTGCGGGCGTGGGTGCGGTAGGAAGCGCGGCTCCCCATGGTTCAGACTCCATTCAATCCCCGTGCCGAAACAATGAGGTGATGATGAGACGGATCGCCGTGCTACATATGGAGGTAATGATGAAACGCGCTGTGACCCTGCTGGCAGTCGGCTCGGCGGTGATCCTGATCGGATCGCCGGCCTGGGCGGGTCAACCCCTGGAAACCGAATCGACGCACATGTTGGGCAAGGGTAGGTTCGAGCTCGAAGCAGGGTTCGAGCACCAGAGGTCGGGGGACGGTACGGAAACCGCCACGCCGCTCGCCATCGAGTACGGGATCACGAACCGTCTCGAGCTCCTGGTCGAGCCGGTCCCGTACAACCGGATCCACGACACGAGAGCGGTCTCGCAGAGCGGTTTCGGGGACGTCGAGGTGACGGCCACGATGCTCCTGCGCGAGGGGAGGAAGGGGTCCCCCAGCCTGGCGCTCGCGGGCGAGGTCAAGGTCCCGACCGCGAAGAATCTACGCATCGGCTCCGGGGAGACCGACTACAGTGTCTACGTCATCGGGGGCAAGCGCTCCGGGCGCTGGGACACGCAGGTCAACCTCGGCTACACCGTCGTGGGCGCGCCGTCGGGCGTGCAGGTCAACAACATGGAGAACTTCGCGGTTTCCGAGGAATTCCAGTGGAAGGAACGGTGGCAGCTGGTCGGGGAGGTGTTCGGTCATACCGCCGCGCAGAGCACCGGGGAAGGCACGGCCACCCCGGGGGTCCCGGGCACGACCGAAATCGGCGGCGCCGAGATCGTGGGCACCCTGGGCGCGCGCTATCTCTCCCTCGACGGGCTCGCCTACTCGATCGGCCTGAGCCTGGACAACAACGCAGCCTTCCTCATCCATCCGGGGATCACCCTCCGGTGGTGATCCCATGTGCGGCATAGCCGGCTTCTGCGGCTTCGGCCCGCACCGTTCCGATTCCGAGACCATCCTCCATGGCATGAACAAGGCGCTGGCCCATCGCGGGCCCGACGGTCAGAGAACGTACGGTCGTGAGGGAATCGGACTCGCGCACACCCGGCTCGCGGTGGTGGATCTGGAGGGGGGCGCGCAGCCCTTCGTGAGCGAGGACGGCCACACCGTCCTCGTTCTGAACGGCGAGATCTACAACCACAACGAGCTTCGCGACGAGTTGATCGCGGAAGGACACCGCTTCCGCACCCGGAGCGACACCGAAGTGCTCCTCCAGCTCTACCATTCGATGGGGGAGCGCTGCGTATCGCGGCTTCGCGGCATGTTCGCCTTCGCGCTCTGGGACCAGCGCGAGCGCCGTTTGTGGCTGGTCCGCGACCGGCTCGGCATCAAGCCGCTCTACTATTTCTGGAATGGAGAGACGTTCGTCTTCGGCTCGGAGCCCAAGGCAATCCTGTGTCATCCCTCCGTCTCGCGCGGTGTGGACGAGCGCGGCGTCGAGGATTTCCTCACGTTTGGATACGTCCCGTCGCCGCGCACGATCTTCCAGGGGATCTCCAAGCTCGAAGCAGGGCACATGCTCTTCGTGACGGAGCGCGGCCTCGTCCGGACGCAGTACTGGGACCTGGATTTTTCCGCCGACGCGAGCGCGGCCGAATCGATCGTCCCGACACTCCGCCGCGCCCTGGGCGAGGCGGTGGCGGGGCAGCTCGGCTCGGATGTTCCGGTGGGGACTCTGCTCTCCGGTGGCATGGATTCGACCGCCGTCCTCGGGTTCATGGCGCAGCGCATGGGAGGATCGATTCCCTCGTTCACCGCGAGCTTCCCCGACACACGCGATGAGGACCGTACCTACGCCAAGCTGGCCGCGGAGCATTACGGGTCCGGCTGGCACGACATTCCGGTCGCGGAGCCGACCGGCGATCTGCTCGACAGGATGGCATGGCACTACGACGAGCCCTTCGCCGACTCCT